>Ga0256405_10000497_pt1 | contig 129904 bp, 126 predicted proteins | sample RumenRJG_02DNA_FD_189096 | JGI IMG/M metagenome (GOLD analysis project Ga0256405, IMG submission 189096) | Bovine rumen microbial communities from Lethbridge, Alberta, Canada - RJG_02 | ecosystem: Host-associated > Mammals > Digestive system > Stomach > Rumen | place: Canada: Alberta... | reverse complement strand
GCCAAGGATACGGATGAACTTGTCCACGAATTGAAAAGCTCTCGCAGTATGGCAGCCTTCCTGCAGGAGAATCGGGATGAAATGGTGTCGCGCTCCCTGCCAGAGTACCTCGCGCACCTTTTAGCGGAGAAAGGTATGTCCCAGAAGGAGGTCATCAAGGCATCGGGGCTTTCGGCAAGCTACGCCTGTCACATCTTTTCCGGCGAACGCAGCACTACCCGCCCCAAAATGTTGGCCATCGCCCTTGCCATGAAGCTGACCGTAGAGGAAACGCAGTATCTGCTCCATTATGCAGGACTGCCGCAGCTTTACGCCCGTGTGCCGTGGGACAGCATCATTATACATGCCATCAGCCATCAGAAATCGGTCATTGATACCAATCTGCTTCTGGACGATTTTGGAGAGCGGCCTTTACTTGCCTGAACCTTGCTGTGATGGCCGAGGGAGGACATGCCCAATCCGGGATATTCCTTCCAACGGCAGTCGGATTCTCCATGCTCCATAACAATAATATATGCTTGAAGAATTTCAGTTTAGCATAGACAGTCTTCCGTAATGGGAAACATCCTTTTCTGTCCTCAAAAACCACAACATAGTGGTAATGAGGAAGGGAGGTGATTCCAATGACGATAACGAAGTCTGTTTTCTATGTGTCTGAGGCGGCAACGCTCCTTAACTGTGCTCCTTACTGCATTTATCAGCTGATTCGCTCCGGACAGCTAAAGGCTTACAAGAATCCGGGCGGAAGAGCGTGGCTGATTCCGGAACAGTCCATCAGAGATTACATTGAATCGCGCATTCATCTTGATGACTACGGCGGTTGATGCGCTGTTACGGAATGTTTTCCTGCACTTTCATCTTCAGGGCATGAATGAACACAGACCATAGGCAACAAATGGAGGAAATCCTATGAACAATGCAGAATCCGACCTGATAACAATGGAGGAACTTTGCGAGATCCTGATGATCGGAAGGAGCGCCGGATATCAGTTGCTGGCTTCTGGCGAGATTCCCTGTTTCCGCATCGGAAGGATATGGAAGATACCAAGAGAAGGAGTGGATGTGTACATCCGCAAGCAGAGCGGTTTGTCATAAGGAAGGGCGCTTGGCTTGATGGCCAAGCGCCCTTCCTTATGACAATGCAGATGCAATCATTATGAGTTAATATTATTTACATCTGCCATACAATGTGCTATCATTACAGAAAAAGGAGGTGCGCTATGGCTCAGACTACTATCAGCATTCGTATGGATGACCATCTGAAGCATCAATTTGAGGAGTTTTGCGGTGCAATAGGCATGAGCATGACCACAGCGTTTAATGTTTTTGCCAAGGCAGCTGTCCGTGAACAGAAAATCCCCTTTGAGATTTCCGCTAAATCAGCCTCTACAGCCATCGCTTCCGGCAACCAAGTAGCTGATGATGAAATTGCCATGAATCTGGCTGCAAGGCTGATTGCAGAAAATCGACCTGCCCTTGAGGTGTTGGCCAAATGATCCTTTTATCGAAGCAGCAGCTTATTGCTATTCATGACCAAATTGTATTGGCTACGGGAGGAACAACGGGCATACGTGATGAGGGTCTGCTGGATGCAGCCATTGCAGCTCCTTGGCAGACCTTCGGTGGCAATGAACTCTTCCCTTCACTGGAGGAAAAGGCTGCACGTCTGGGATATGGATTGGTGAATAATCATCCGTTCATAGATGGCAACAAGCGTATAGCTGCTGTGGCAACACTGGAAATCCTGGCCTTGAACGGAGTTAATCTGTCATACAGTCAAAGAGAGTTGTCCGATATTTTTCTGGAGGTCGCCGCTGGACAATCCAATCAGGGCGTACTGCTGGAATGGATAAAAAGCCACAAGCTATAAAAAAACAAGACTATTTCAGCCAGAAGCGGAAGAATCAGCAGTACAAGGCACCGGAAGGGGAACTGCGGCATGTGAGGGAAGTGTTGGAACTGCTATCAGCTGTCACACAGGACACTCGTTTTATGGATGCGTACAACAAGCGGATAGAAGAAGGGAGAGCGGTGAACATGGATACTTGGATAGATGAGGCTGAGGACCGGGACGTGAGGAAGGTCGTGCAGAAGGTCGCAAGGATGCCATATTGCAAAGCGTCAATAACCTGATGACCAAGAAAGGTTGGAGCATGGATGAAGCTCTGGATGTTCTTGATGTGCCACAGAAGGATCGTGCATTGATTGCCTCCCAGCTTTGAAATAGCAGATATGGGTAGAGGGCGAGCACCGCTTATACGTTGCTCGCCCCTTTCAGCTTCTTTTATTTTCGGCAGACGAACTGCCCACAAAGGTATTCCAGACTCGATGTTGGCTGCACTTGCTGTGAGGGTATGAACACATAGTCCCAGGGCTTGTAGTGCAGTTCATGGCAGACGGCGGTAGCTGTCGCGCAATATCGGATACCAAGCTCCTTCTTGGCGATGACATCCGTGCTCTCCAACTTGTCTTCGCCCTTGACCTCCACCAGATAGCAGTGGTTCGATGTTTCCACGACAAAATCCGGTTCGTATTTGTGACCACGCCCATATTTAAGGTCGAAGTCGGAGGCCGCAGGTCGGAGCCACTTCAGCACCTGCCCGTCTTGCTCACAGACACGGGCAAAAATCAGCTCCGGGAAGCTGTCGAACTTAGCTCGATCAAAGACACCCTTTCGGATGCCGGTGAACACCACGGAGCGAATGCCATCTGCCTTTGCATCGGGAGAGAGCATGTCCATCTCCTTGCCACCAAGAAGATCCTGGGGCAGGTTAAAATCATTGACCTTGATGATGTTATAGGAGAACATTTCTTCTGTCTTATGGAAGTGCTGATTCATCTGCCGATAGATTTTGCCTGCAATGTCCTGCTTGTACATCATCACAATGTTTCTCATATCATCGTTGCCGTACTCGGCCTCATAGTGGTTGCAGACAGCCTTCACCAGCCGTATTATCAGCTCGCCGCATTGCTCGTAGTCGATGACGGGCTTTTCCCTCAGGGCTGCCACAATGCAGTTGACAGGCCGCTCGGCTGCAAAAGTCATCTTGCTACTGCCATCACGCTCCACGTCCTTCTCATCCAGCAGATTCTGCCGAATCAACTCCGTGGCAAGCGGTTTGTGCTGGAACTCTGAAAGGTCAAGGTCGAAATCTTCGAAGACATACTCTCCACCGCCTGTACTGGTTATGGCCAGTTGTGGGATGGGGATGAAACGCTCCTTGGTCTGGATAGCGTATTCCTCGGTCTGCTCTGCGACAAAGGCGGCAAAGGCATCTTGGTTTTGCTCATAGATATAACCGTAGTCCTTGTTGGCGTTGGCGCTCTGCATGATATCTCTTGTGATTTCCTGCTTTTCCTTTTGGCTTAGCTCGGCCGATTTCTTCTGCTTCATTTTAGATTGCACGGCTTTTTGCGTCGCGGCGTTCAGTGCTTTGACGGCGGCACGGCTCTCGTCCGTTTCACTCTGCAGCCCCAGTTTCCTGTGAGCTTCGGCTATGTCCTCCTTCTGGGGTTGGAAAAGTGGAATCTGCTGAGGGCTTGGCTTTTCCTCCGGAAGTTTGTCGGCCTCGATGAGATTGCCCCTCTTGAAGATGCTGTCCCCGCTTTGCGCTTCCTTGACCAACTGTGTGAAATTGTCGTGGGCAGTCAGCATGACCATATCTACCATGCGGTCGCCCGTTCGCTCTCCGTAAGGAAGTCTCAGGCCACGCCCCACCATCTGTTCTCTGAGAATTTTGGATGCGGCAGTGCGCAGGGGGATAATGGTGTAAAGGTTGTTGACATCCCAGCCTTCTTTCAGCATGTCCACATGGATGACAATTTCGATTGGATTATCCGCTCGTTCGACGGCAGCCAACAGGGCGACATTTTCTGCCTTGGCTTTGGCTCCCTGCTTTGAATGCAAGAGCAATGTCTTATCCTTGTACTGTCCATTCCCGAAATCCTCTGAGGTCACGTACTCGTAGATGGATTGGGCATGGTCGGTGTCCTTGCAGACGATCATGGCAAAAGGCTTCACAGGCGGGACATCGTTGTTGTTTGCATAGGCGGCAAGATGCGCCTTGACCTGCTCGTGATGCCGGATGCCGTCCGCAAGCATGGCGCGATCCAGTTCCTCGTCACCGAAATCAAAGCTCTGGATATTGCTGCGTGTCATAGCGTAAGGCGTGCGGGTATAGCCCGCTTCGATGGCTGCCGAAAGAGGATATTCATAGACCACATTCTTGAACTTCTCATGTTTGCCACCCTTGCTTGCTACCAACGGCGTGGCTGTCAGCTCCAAGCCCAGTACGGGCTTCAGGTCATTGAGGGCCTGCATTCCTGCTTTCGCCCGGTAGTGGTGGGATTCGTCCATAATCAGCACCAGATCGTCAAGCCCCGCCATGTAGCTGATGAAGGATTCCCCACGACGCTCGTTAAGGCGGCGCATATTGGCAGTTTCGGAGTCAAACTTTGAGATGTTATAGATGTAGATGGAAATACTGTCCCCGAAGGAAATGTCGCCGTTCTTGTCGCGGTAATCGTCATCATGGTAGATGACGGGAGGCCATGAAAAACATGACAGCCCCTTGAAGACGTACTTGGGACTGGAGGATTGGGAGAGGTCATTGTGCAGCTTGTTGTATATGGTGATGTTGGGTGCCACCACGAAGAAGTTTTTCAGCCCGTACCGCGTATAGAGATAGGTAATGAATGCCCCCATCAGGCGGGTCTTGCCTACGCCGGTCGCTAAGGCAAAGGTGAGGGAAAGGAAATCCCTCTCGAAGTCCGTGCAGGTAGGATAAAGTCCATGCACCTTCTGCAAAGCCATTTTGAGGTCTATGCCTTTCTTTGGTGGAACGGCTTGGAGAATGTTCGCAAGCACCTCCAAGGAAATCCTCTGTGGCTTCCGCAGAGACATGGCACCGCTGATGAAGTCGGGCGTGTATTGGAGAAAGCGCAGGTCAGCAGCCATCGTCCTCACTCTTCCTTTCCTCGTCCTCGTACCGGGGCGGACGAATAATGTTCAGAGAATAGTCATCCCGCCCGAACTCACAACTCCCCAGAAGCATCTGAGGGATTTTCTTGACACGGATTTGCGGCGTTCCCTTGTCGGCTCCCTCATCATAGGACTTGCAAGCCACAATCAGGAATTCGCTCTCTGTCATTGTCTGCTGGATGCCCTCCAGATAGGCTGCAGTAATGTGCTTGGTGGTGACGTATAGGAAGGAGTGTTCCGTACCCTGCGCCTGTTTCCAGAATACCTTTTGGTCAGGCTGATATGTGAAGCCCTCATGGAGTGCCACCGCTGCCGCCAGCTTATCGGCATCGTATTCCTTGTTGATGACCAGTTCGCCGATAGCGTCCTTTTTGAGTAGAGTAGGCGCAAGCTCGTAGAAATCATAGCCGCCTCCGCCCTGCCAGCCCACGGCCTTGGAAATGCCGCCCTGCTCGCCCTCAACAACCTTGTCCAGACGTACCTTGCAGTGGGTATAGCAATGGTCGCCCATCTCGATGCCGATATAGCGGCGGTTCATCTTGTGGGCAACGGCGGCAGTGGTGCCGGAGCCGAGGAATGAGTCGAGAACCAGGTCGCCGGGGTTGGTGGCTATTTCCAAAATTTGTTTCATAAGTCGCTCGGGCTTTGGAGTGGCAAATGCCTTCTGCTTGCCAAACAAAAACGCCATTTCCTTTTTTGCTTCGTCTGTATGTCCCGCCTCTTCATGATTCCACCAAGTATTCGGCACGATTTTCGGTGCGTCCTTCAAATAGGCCTTATAGGAAGGAGCGCCGTTGCCGTTCTTGCCAAAATATGCCCTGCCTGAACGAACCAACTCCTCCCATTGATCTTGCGTCCTGCTCCAACATCTTCCTGTTGGCGGCATTTTCACTATTCCTTTAAGATTAGTGATGGGATAAGTCAGATTTGGTCTGATGTTTGGAGCATCCCAGGGAATCGCTCGCCAAGGACCGTTGGGGTCATTATCTGGATTCTTATACTGCTTGGCTTGCTCGGCAGTCCTTGGCAATCTGTTTCGTACACCCTTCCAAACATCTGGGTTGGTAGCATATACCAAAAGATAATTATGCGATAGAGAAAAAATTGCATCGTTAGACCGTGAATACCTGCTTTGCCATGCAATCGATGTAACGAAATTGTTGCGACCGAATATCTCATCACACAGGACTTTTAGGTAATCTCGTTCATTGTCATCAATGGCAATCCACAAGCTACCATCTTCTGACATTAAAGAACGGATGATTTCCATGCGTGGGCGCATGAGATTCAGCCAAGTGGAATGTTCCAGATTATCGTCATAGTGGTCAAAAGCGCTCCCTGTGTTATAAGGCGGGTCGATTGCGATGCACTTCACCTTCCCGCCATACTTCGGTAGCAGCGCTCTAAGCGCCAGCAAATTGTCCCCATGAATCAGCATATTGCCCGTCCCGCTCTCGCCGCAGGAACGCCCTTCATCATGGATCAGCAGACGCGGCTCCACCTTTTGCAAAGGCTCATCCTTGCCCACCCATGTCAACTCCAGTTTCGTCACTGCCAAAATGCTCACTCCTTTTGTGCTCTATGCCTCTATTATACATCATGAAGGCAAAAAAATCTCTCTCCTAGGGCGTGCAGGTGGAGGTTTTTAACACACCCTAGGAGAGATTATGCTCTTTTTCCGCGGATGTCAGGACATCCACTGCCTCTGCCGTAGCTGAGACAGTCCATAGCGGACAGCAGTAGCACTGATTTGCTGCTTCAGTTCCCTCAGTTGTGTCCGCCCAAGGTCAAAGCGCACCCCGGACTAAATACCAGTATTGCTCATGATAAAATGGGTGTGCAGTCCCGGAGGCTCATCAAAATGGATGGCCATGAGCACTTGCTTCCGCTCGGCAAAGGCAGAAAGAATTTCGGCTACTTCCACACTGAAATAGAAGTAGGATTCCTCGCTATAGCTTTCGTCATCTTCCGGATTAAACACGCAGTGGTGAAATGCCTTGCCGTCCATCTGGTTGAATATTTCCTTCACCCATACCATCTGCTCATAGGTGAAGATAGGGGAGACCCATGCACCGTAAATGAAAGCAAGCCTTGTAGCATCCGGACGTATCACGTAATTGATTCTGTCATAAAGATTCTCTATGGGGTTGGCCGCTTGGAACACTCTAAATATTGACATAACCATGCAGCTCCTTTTCCGCCGATTCCCGATTACCGAGATACTTGTCATTCAAATTTTCAACAAAAGATTCAATCTTCACAGCAAGCGGCTTGATAAGCACCTGATCATCAGCAGAACAGGCATTTTTCAGTTCCGTGACATTCTTTTCAAGATGTTCCAAATCTCTGCGTACAGCAAGCGTGTTCTGGTTAAACGAATTTTCTACCTTCGATACACGCTTCATGACATCTTTTTGCCCATAATAGACGTTGACGGTTCCTTTATCAATCAGATCTCTGATAATGGTTCCTTTTGCCTTGCCGGATTTCTTCTTGAAATCGTTCAGTTTATCGTGGCTTTCTTGATCCAAGCGCACATTGAGCTGATAGGTCTTTTTCATTGCGATACCTCCATAAAGAATCTTGTATGGCTTTTGCTATACATTGCTATACATTCTCTATCTTGATATATGATTTCCCTATACAATCCAGGTGTTTTTCAAGTTCTGTTAGTCTCATTTATCACTATGATTGCTATTACTGTTACCTTTAAACTATATAAGGACTATTTATCTTCATATATCACTAAGATAGATTACCTTTATGTTAGTATTGTTTAGAAAATAACCTTGGCGAGTTTGTCTGCTCGGTAGAAACTGTAAAAGGGCAACGCAATAGTACGAAACAAGTGGACTCTGCTGACTTCTACACATTCAGCATGTCCTTGCGGAAGTGGCTGCCCTTTTCAGAGCTTTCTGTGCAGACATCCTGGGGCACTACACAGTTCTTTCCCTCCATCCATCTGCAGCATCTACCACCGCTTGTCAGTGTAACCTTGGACTTTGACCTAAATGGCGGTCTGATACCATGTACTAGCCTAATATGCGGTTTCTTTTCGTCAGGCCAGAGGTTTGCCGCCGACTTCCTTCAGATTCCGGACGGACACCCTTGCCATTGGCTATATCTTTCTTGCTACCGGGCAGAGTCTGAACTTCCACCGGTTAGAAACGTGCGCCGCCGGGCGTATCACCCTAAGAACGGGAGCTTGGCCTTCTGTGCCAAGCTCCCGTTTCTGCGGTTAAATCATGTTCTCCTATTTTATGTAGCGGATAAATTGGCACAGGCCATTTTGCCCAGCCAATCATTAAATTTCTTCTCGAAAAGATATTTTTCACCGTTACGCTCAATCAGCTCAAAATGATAAGCGCAGGCTATACGTTCTGCTTCTTCGACAGTTACGCCAAGCCACGAAGCCATTTCATGGAGCGGCATGAGTCGGTTACAAATATCATCGAGGGAAAAGAACCAGTTGCACCGGGTATAAAACAGGCGTTCTTTGATGGCCGTCCTGTCAGCTACACCGTATTCTTCGCAAAGTCCGGAAACGATATAAGCCACAGCTTCCGAAAACGTGTTAAACTTCTTGTTCTTTATCCCCTGAATACACGGTCTGGACTTCAAGACCTCACTCCAGTTGTCATATACTCCGCCACCATTGAATCCATAGACACCATAATACTTTTTCATTGAAAACTCCTCCTCGATTACTTATCGTTTCTCAAGTGATTCAACTGCTCCGAAAGTACCTGCGCTGTTATTTGCCGCTCCCGGTCAAGCGGATGCAGATAGATGCTCGTAGTCCGAATGCTTTGATGCCCCAGCATGGATTGTACCGTGGTCAGGGCAGCTCCATTATTTAATGCGTAAGTGGCTGCCATGTGACGAAGAGAGTGGACGGTTATAGGGGGCAAATTATTCTCCTTGCAAACGGATTTCAACCATTTATATAGGCAACTGGGGGACACAGGGACAACTTCTCGATTTTTTTGCCGCGAAGCTATGAAAATATATCCACTCGGGTTTGTACAGGAATTTTTCTGTAAGTATTCCTCCTGATATGCCCGATGCTTTTCCAACAATGACAAAACGAAATCATCCACATATAATTTTCTTACAGAATGACTGGTCTTTGGGGATGATACCTCCGTGATGCCACTTTTGATATATTTATATGCCTTGTCAATCATTATTGATTTATCTTCCAAGCAAATATTCGACCATGTGAGGGCATTCAACTCACCTTTACGGGTTCCACTCAGAAGCGCGATGTAGAACATTGTCTTATGTTTTATATTGGTCGCATTATCTGGCAAAGACTCGATTATTTGAATAAATTTACGCAAATCCTGTTCTTGCCATATCGGAAAATGATGATAATTACAAAAATCTAATTGGCATTCTATTCACATTGACAAATGGGCATCAGTGACTTACTTGTTAAGTTTTTCAAAGTTCTTGGAAAAATCTATTTGGGGCATGATTTCTGGACTGAATTCAAAGACATAAAGATGCCATATCCTTTGCTTACAATAATGAAATCAAAAAATGTCGTTTTCTTAGAAAAGTTTTTGAAAACTATTTTCGAATGGAAGTTCATTAAACTTATTGGTCAAGCTAACTCCCCTAATGATTCATTTCGTTGCATCTACACGGAATACTCCTTGGAACAATTAGAAAATCAAAAGGGAACAGGACTTCATTTTCAATCGTTATACCAAGGAACGTTGGTTAATATATCAAAACAGCCTGAGAATCAATCCGAATTTAAATTTAGGGATTTTGGAAAACAGTTAGCATCCGGAGAAAGATATACAGAAATTAAAAAGGATGCATTGTTTGGAGATGTTTCACTATCTAATACAATGCATTTAATCCATCTCATCCCAGAAGATTGTGAGACAGACACAGAGCAATACGGAAACCATGTTATTTATTTCCCTGGTGATATTGAAAACAGGTGTATGCCACCATTAGCAGGCTATGAGTTGCATTTCCTGATTATGGCATCTGTTTATTACTGCCTCGATGAAGACTCTGATGATATAGAAGAGAGCACATCTCAAAACAAGAAATACCAAGCCAGATCAGCAAAAGATATGGTCGCGGAATTTGTGTCATTATATTGCACTGATAGTACAAATAAAATCGGTAAGTTGCAAGACGAAAAGTATCTGTCTAAAAGATTCAATGTTTTTTTAGATAAGCTTCAAAAAGAACCAAAATTCAAAGATAGAACAGAAGATTTACCTACTGAATCCTCAATAAAGAGCAGTAAATTCGATACCGAACGTATAAATTTTGCAAAAGAATTAAAAATTACGGAGGAGCTTTCTTATACGATAGCAACCGAACTTCATGAAGCCTTTGTTGACCTTTATGGAACCAGCCTGTCTTCATCGGAATTTTCCACGCTCCTTGTAGATGAAATATTAAAAGACAAGTATCATATACTTTATGTCAAAAACAGCAAGGCAAAAAGTATATTCTCTAAGCCGGAATCTAATGTGAAAGTTGTTTATGGAATCCAGTTGGAGAAAGAAAAGTATGAAGAGGCGTTGCGACAGAAGGCCGAGCAGGAAAAACAAGAATCACAGATGGCTTCTCAAGAAGAATTCTTGCGATTCATCAAAAGATTGATTATCAAATATATGCCATCTGAGTATCAAACTACATATGCAGACAATAAAGTTGATTTTTCTAATTTGTATACCGAGAGTGACAAGCATACGGAAGATACCACACACACCAAAACTGCCGAACATAACGAAACTACCAATCAACCAACCTCGAATTTTATCTATTGAATAAAATTTTTTCATTAAATACAAAAAGCCGATGCTGCTCTATGAATATGCAGCATCGGCTGAAAGTATGTATTATCGATTTATTCAGACATGGACAACATCCAGTCTATCGTCTAAAAGCCAGTTTATGATGTTTTTTTGCAAAATCCCGTCTTCTCCCATAGGGTACTCATCCATGGTAAGGACATATTTGGGGTAGTTGTCCTTTATTTTCTTCAGAGGGGCAAATTCACGTTCATAGGTGCTTTTGTCCATGACGCTTGCGGCTACTTGGAAGTAGATTCTCTCATCCCCGCGCTCGGCTACGAAATCAACTTCCAGGCGGTCTACTTTTCCGATACTGGCAGAATACCCGCGCCTCAGAAGTTCAAGATAGACGATATTTTCCAAGATATGACCGATATCGCGGCTCCGCTCACCGATGAGAAGGCTTCGCAGCCCCAGATCCACCAAATAGTATTTCTCAAGGGAGCGCAAATGCTGCTTGCCTTTGATGTCATATCGCCTTGCCTCGTATATGAGAAAGGCTTCCTTTAAGGCATCCACATAGCTGTCAATGGTGACGGTTGTTGTCTTTCTTCCATCGCTGCTCAGGGTATCGGCAATTTTCTTTACCGATACGATATTGCCCACATTGTCGGCAAGAAAGCGGATCACAGTTTCCAGCAGGGGGATATCCGTAATCCGTTTCTTTGCGGCTATGTCCTTTAAGAGTACCGTGCTGTAAATGCCGGAAAGATAATCCCGCCAGATATCTCCCTCCAAGGTCACAGAATAGGGAAAGCCGCCATGCTGCGTATATGACAAAAACGCCTGTCTTTTGTCGCCGCCAACGCTCTCGTAATATTCCCGGAAGGAGAAGGGAAGGAGCTTGATTTCGACATAGCGCCCGGAAAGAAGCGTCGCAAGCTCCCCTGAAAGCATCTTGGCATTGGAGCCAGTCAGGTAAATATCCACATCGTCCCGCAGGAACAGACTGTTTACTGCCTGCTGAAAATCCGGCACCATTTGAATCTCATCCAAAAAGATATAGGTCTTTCTTTGATCGCTCAGTTTTTCGATGATATAATTATAGAGCTTGTGATACTCTTGGAGTCCTTCAAAGCGGATGTCTTCAAAATTGATACTGATCAGGCTTTCCTCATGGACACCCGTTTCTATGAGCTCATCTCGGAACATACGGAGAAGCGTAGACTTGCCGGAGCGTCGCACTCCGGTGATTACCTTGATGATGGGGCGGTCTTTCCATTCGGCGAGCTTCTTCATGTATTCCCGGCGCTTTATCAAAATCGACACCTCCGCTTAGTTGCAAGTGAGAGCCTTTGCCTTGTGTATGGTTCGTATATCACAGCAATCCTGATTTTGACATGGCTCTCTTGAGTGGTCACTTTTTAAAGTCAAGTATAACATACTCGGATGAATTTTCAAGTTTTATTAGTCCACTATACAAAAAATGTTTACATGGTCTGACACCTTGCAACACCTTATCGACACCTTATCGGCGAAAAAACGATGGAAAAAATGTAAAATCAGTGAAAATATCAAGAGTGCGAGTTGTTTTCGGACCATGAAAAGAAATCCAATGAATCCTTATGTATCAAGGTCTCGTGGAGTGTGAACAAGAGGGTGCGTCAATGGCGGAAGAGTATGGACATACGCCTCCGGAGCTGAAAGCGTGGGTTCGACTCCCGCCGAGCGCACCATAGAGAATACAAGGCTTCACGGTTTTTCCGTGAAGCCCTTTTTTGTGCGATTAAGAACTTCAACAGATTCGGAAAAATAAATAAGAAAACTTTTTAAAGGAAAGGATTCTTACTGTTTTGCCGCGAAATAATAATAAGGACAGGAGATGCACCCAGCCTCCATGGGTGGGGGAAGGGATGCAAAAAATATGTTTTTGAAGAAGGGAGAATTTTTATGGGATTGATCAAGGCAGCTATGGGAGCCGTGGATGGTGTTCTTGCGGACCAGTGGAAAGAATTTTTCTACTGTGATGCATTGGATGCGGATACCCTTGTGGCAAAGGGAATGAAGCGCACAAGCTCGAGGGGCCGCAGCTCGAACACCAGCGGGGAGGACAATATCATCTCCAATGGCTCTGTCATCTCTGTGAACAACGGGCAGTGCATGATCATCGTGGAGCAGGGCAAGGTGGTGGAGATCTGCGCCGAGCCGGGGGAATACACCTATGACAAGTCCACGGAGCCCACGGTGTTTGAGGGCGATCTCGGCACGAGCCTCATGGAAGTGTTCAAGCAGATGGGCAAGCGGTTCACCTTTGGTGGGGATACGGGGAAGGACCAGCGTGTCTATTACTTCAACACGAAGGAAATCATCGGGAACAAATACGGGACGCCGCAGCCGATTCCCTTCCGCATCACCGATGCAACCCTGGGACTGAATGCAGTGGTATCCATCCGCTGCTTTGGGGAGTACAGCTATCGGCTCGTGAACCCGATTCTCTTTTACACGAATGTCTGTGGGAATGTGGAGGGGACTTACAGCCGCAGCGAGATTGACAGCCAGCTCAAGACGGAACTGCTGACGGCCCTCCAGCCTGCCTTTGCGCAGATTTCCAGCCAGGGCATCCGTTATGACGAACTTCCGGGGCACACCATGGAGATCGCGGATGCACTCAATAGTGTGCTGGGCAGGCAATGGGGGGAGCGCCGGGGCATCGAGGTGGTTTCTTTCGGTGTTTCCAGTGTCACGGCAAACCCGGAGGACGAGAAACGCCTCAAAGACCTGCAGTTCTCGACGCCCCTTACCAATCCTGCCATGGCAGCAGCCCGTATTGCCGGTGCCCAGGCTCAGGCGATGCAGGATGCAGCGAGAAACGAGAGCGGCATGGGGGCAATGGGAGCCTTTATGGGAATGGGTATGGCGCAGAATGCAGGCGGAATCAATGCGGGCCAGCTTTTCCAGATGGCAGGGCAGCAGGCGCAGCCGCAGGCAGCGCCTCCTCCATCGCCGGCTGCGGCGGGCGGTTGGACCTGCAGCTGCGGTCATGCGGGAAATACGGGAAAGTTCTGCTCGGAATGCGGCAAGCCTCAGCCTGCGCCGGCAAGTGCATGGACCTGCAGCTGCGGTCATGCAGGAAATACGGGAAAGTTCTGCGCAGAGTGCGGCAAGCCGAGACCGGCAGGCCCATGGACCTGCAGCTGCGGCACGCAGAATGAGGGCAAGTTCTGCTCCAATTGCGGAAAGCCGAGGCAGTGATGGACCATGGCGAATACGACAGTCAGCTATAAATGTCCCCATTGCACGGCGCCCTTGAGTTTCCAGCCCGGCCATGAGAAAATCACCTGCGAGTATTGCGGCACGGAGTACGAGGCAGCGGCAATCGAGGAACTCTTTGCGCGGGAACAGGAACTTGCAGCAAGGGCTGCGGAAGCGGAGAACGTGCAGTGGGACACTTCGGGTGTTGGCGGGGAATGGTCCGCGGAGGAGGCAGGCGGCTTGCAGAAGTTCACCTGCTCCTCCTGTGGGGCAGAGCTTGTCTGCGACGAGAATACCCTGGCAACCGAATGCTGCTATTGCGGCAATCCCACCATGCTGCCCTCGCGGTTTGACGGAATGCTGAAGCCGGACTATGTCATTCCCTTCAAGAAAACAAAAGCGGAAGCGGTTGCGGCACTCAAGGAGTTCTACAAGGGAAAGATCTTGCTGCCGGCAGCTTTCACGGCAAACAACAGGGTGGAGGATATCCAGCCCATGTATGTGCCCTTTTGGCTCTTTGATGCTACGGTCTCCGCAACGGCAACTTTTCGGGCGGAGTCGGACAGGGTTTACGATACTCACAATGAGACCATAACGGAAACGAGCTTCTATTCCTGCGAGAGGGCAGGGCATATGGGATTTGGGCGCATCCCTGTGGATGGCAGCCAAAAGATGGATGACAGCTATATGGAGTCCATTGAGCCATTTGACTACAATGATATCGTGGAGTTCAACGCCGGATATCTTGCGGGGTATCTTGCCGACCGCTACGATGTAAGCGCCGAGGAATCCGTATCCCGGGCAGACAAGCGCATAGAGAGCAGCGCCGCTGGTGTTCTGCAGGGAACGGTGACAGGATATCATCGTGTGGCCTTGGAGAACAGTGTCGTTTCCAAGGAGGACGGCAAGGTTTCCTATGCCCTTGCCCCTGTCTGGATCCTCACGACGCGGTATGAGGGCAAGCCCTATACCTTCATGATGAATGGGCAGACGGGCAAGATGGTAGGACATCTTTCCTACGACAAGAAGAAATCCTGGCTCTATTCCGGAGGGGCGGCCTTGGTTCTTCTTCCTGTGCTGTATTTTTTGGCCAGGTTCTTTGTGTGAAGGAGGGAAAGAATGAGAAACATATTTTTTTGCCTTGTGGCATCGATTCTGATCTTGTTCTCCGTCCCTTTGTCTGCAGCAAGCATGAATCCTTCGCAAGACGCAGCCGGCGCGGTCCAAAAGGCTTCTTCGACAGGGAAGGAAGCTCCGGCAGGGACAGCTGCTCCGGCAGGAGGAACTGCCCTCGTTCATGTGGATCAGGGGGTATATGGTTTCAGCGACCATGCAAAAAAGAAGCTGGAGGATCGTCTCGCGAAAATCAATGAAAAATACGATGTCCATGTGGGTGTGGTATTCCTGAAAAAACTGCCTGCCGGCAAGACTGCGGAAAATGAGGCAAAAGCCATCGTGGAGGGTGGCAACGGTTACGAACAGGGTTCAAAGGGAAGCATGGTCCTTCTGGTGGCAACGGATTCCCGTGACTATTACATCGCCACGGGACGCAATCTCAACAAGATCATCACATCGAAGGAGGGAATCCCTTACATTCAGAATAGGATTCTGAAGGATCTCAAGGACAGCGATTACGAGAAAGCAGCTACCCACTTTGCCGGGGCAGTGGAGAAGGAACTGGCCTACTACGAGGAGGAAGGGGAACCCTATGATCCCTCGAAGACCTTCAGTGTGCTGGCCCTGCTCATCGCTGTGCTCGGAAGCGGAGCTGCGGGCATCGGCATCCGCTCTTATCTCATCTCGCAGATGAGCAATGTCCACCATGCAGCGGATGCGGATGTCTATCTGGACAAGGAAAGTTTTGAGCTTACGGGGGAGTCGGATACTTTCCTCTACACAAAGGTCAAGGCAGTCCCGAAAAGGAAGCGTTCCAACAGGAGCTCCAGTGACAGCGGTTCCACCGGGGGCGGTGGAGGAAAGTTCTAGTCTCTTCTTTTTTCTTTGCAAGCCAATCATGTATGACAGAACAAGCCTGTCGCGACGCGAAGCTAGTCCCAACGGGGAAACGACAATAAGAATATTTTGCCGTTGGCAAAATCTGAACTATGCGTTATAATGTAGCGAGAAAAAAAGATTTCTATATTTCTCACAGGAGTTCTACAGGAGGAATAGCATGATTGGTGACATTTTGCGTCAGGAACGCGAGCGACAGCTCTTGACGGTGAAGGACATTGAACAGGGGACGAGTATTCGCGCATTATATATAGAAGCCATTGAAAACGGGGAATACCAGACACTTCCGGGTGAGGTTTACACAAAAGGCTTTATTCGGAATTATGCGAATTTCTTGAACCTGGATGCGGATGATTGTGTCAGGCGATATGTTTCGGAAAATCATCCGGAGCAGGCAATGGCGGAAGCAGCGCAGGAGGAAACCCCACGGAAGGAAACTCCGGTTCGGAATACGTCAGATTTTTCACAAGCAAGTGCCGGATCCCAAATGAAAAAGGGATCGTCCACCAATTACGGCATGATGGCAGCTGCGGTTGCCCTTATTGCCGTTCTTGGTGGAGGCGCTTATTTCCTGCTGGGCAATGACAGTCATTCGACAGGCAAACCGCCCGCTGGACAGGTTCAGCAGGACAAGAAACCGGCATCCGGGAAAACGGCAGAGAAACCAGGTTCTTCTGCCAGGGAAAGCGTGTCTGCTACAGATATGGGAAAAGGCCAGGGTTCTCAGGCACAAAACACTTCTCAGCCTGCTTCTTCGGAAAAGAAGGCAAACGATGTACAGGTAACGGCGAAATTCACGGATCGTTGCTGGACAAAGGTTGTGGCCGATGGAAAGACGGTCTACGAAGGAATCGCAGAGGAAGGCAAGACCATGTCGTGGAAGGGCAATGAGAGTGTGACCATTACGGCAGGAAATGCCGGAGCCATGGAACTCACTCACAATGGAAAATCGCTTGGCAAGGCGGGGGCGACCGGGCAGGTCGTGGACAAGGTATTTACCAGGGATACTGTAAATTGATGGAAAGTTTTTTGCCAATATCACGGACTGACATGGCAGAACGAGGCTGGGAGCAGCTGGATTTCGTGTTCATTTCGGGGGATGCGTATGTTGATCATCCAAGTTTTGGGCCAGCAATCATTTGTCGCTTGCTGGAAAAGCATGGCTATAAAGTAGGAATCATTCCCCAGCCGGACTGGCATTCGACGCGGGACTTTGCCCGCCTGGGCAAGCCGCGGCTGGGGTTCCTTGTGTCTGCGGGAAATATGGATTCCCTGCTCAACAAATTCACGGCTGCTAAAAAAGCGCGGCAGAAAGATGCGTATTCCCCCGGAGGGAAATCCGGCTACCGGCCGGAGCGGGCTGTCATCGTTTACTGCAACCGTCTGCGGGAATTATGGCCAGAAGTTCCTGTCATCATCGGCGGCATTGAGGCAAGTCTGCGCCGTCTGGCGCATTATGATTACTGGTCAGATGCCGTACGTCGTTCCATTCTTGTGGACAGCATGGCAGACCTGCTCATCTATGGCATGGGGGAACATGCCGTTCTTGAGGTTGCGGCAGAGCTTCATCGGGGCGTGAAGATACAGGATATCCAGGATATTAAAGGCACTTGTTTCCGGGTGCCGAATTTCGATTATATATGGAATTATGAGAAACTTCCCTCCTATCAGGAGGTTCGGGAAGACAAGAATGCCTTTGCAAAGGCATTCAAGCTGGAATATCTGGAGCAGGATCCCATTCGCGGGAAGCGTCTGGCGCAGCAGAACGATGAATGGTGTGTGGTGCAGAATTCTCCCGCCCTGCCTCTCTCTGAGGAGGAGATGGATGAAGTTTATGACCTTCCCTATATGCGCACGTATCATCCCGTCTATGAGAAGGATGGGGGGGTGCCTGCCATCAAGGAAGTGCAGTTCAGTCTTGCAAGCCAGCGCGGGTGTTTCGGCGGCTGCAATTTTTGTGCAATCATTTCCCATGAGGGACGCATTATCCAGTGCCGCAGCCATGCTTCCTTGCTGCGCGAGGCGAAAATCCTCACAACCCTCAAGGGATTTAAGGGCTATATTCATGATGTGGGAGGGCCGACGGCAAATTTTCGACGCACTTCCTGTGACAAGCAACTGGCTTCTGGCACCTGCAGGGGAAAGCCTTGTCTTTCGCCGGTGCCGTGCAGGAACCTTGTTGCAGATCATGGGGATTACCTGAAGCTTTTGCGGGAGATACGGGAGATTCCCAAGGTCAAGAAGGTCTTCGTGCGTTCCGGGATACGTTTTGACTACATGGAGCTTGCCCATGACGGGGATTCTTTTCTCGAAGAACTCTGCCGCCATCATGTGAGCGGACAGCTCAAGATTGCGCCGGAGCACGTATCCGACAGGGTTACACGTCTCATGGGGAAATCACGAAAAGAGGTTTATCTGCGCTTTGCTGAGAAATTTCGCCGGGTGAATGCGCGGCTTGGGAAGAAGCAGTACCTTGTTCCCTATTTCATGTCAAGCCATCCGGGGGCGACGCTGGAAGATGCTGTGGAACTGGCGGAGTTCATCAGGGATCTGGGGTATCGTCCGGAGCAGGTGCAGGATTTCATTCCCACTCCGGGAACCCTGTCTACCTGCATGTACCATACGGGGGTCCATCCGCTTACCGGGGAGAAGGTCTATACGGCAAAATCCTTCCATGAGAAGCAGATGCAGAGGGCACTTTTGCAGTATTGGAACCCAAAGCATTGGGATATTGTGCGGAAGGCGCTCCATCTCGCCCATCGGGAGGATTTGATCGGGCATGGAAAGAAATGTCTCGTTCCCCCCGCGGGAACGGAAAAGGAAAGAACGATGAAATTTGGGGATGGCCGACGCAGAAAAAATGTCGGAATACGGAAGAAAAAGGAGGTGTAGATATGCGTTGTCCCTTTTGCAAGAAACCGGACAGCAGAGTGGTGGACTCACGGGCGGCTGATGATGGGAATACCATACGTCGACGCAGGGAATGCAGCGGGTGCGGGCGCAGGTTTACGACCTATGAGATACTGGAACGGGCACCTCTCATGGTTATCAAAAACGACGGACGCCGTGAACCTTTTGACAGGGATAAGCTTTTGAATGGCCTTATCCGTTCCTGCGATAAGCGGGATATTTCCATGGAGCGCATCGTTGCATTGGGAAATGATATCGAACGGGAACTGCGCAATACCATGGAGAGGGAAGTAACGGCACGTTCCATTGGGGAACTGGTCATGGAGAAATTGAAGGATTTCGATGAGGTCGCTTATATCCGTTTTGCATCAGTATACCGGAAATTTCAGGATATCAGCAGTTTCCAGGATGAGCTGGAGCTGCTCAAGGGGCGGGAAAAGAAGCGTTGATTTGGGGGAAGCAGCAGATTGGACTGGGAGCTGAAGGAAGAGCTGAAAGCAAGGCTCGAGAAGGAACAGGGGTATTATGTCTATCCGACGGGAGGCCGCCAGAGGTTTGCCCTTGTCTACCCGAATTCCTATCATGTAGGAATGTCCAATCTGGGAATCCATATCATCTATGAGCTTCTGAACACGCGGAAGGATACGGCCTGCGAGAGGTTCTTCCTGCCGGAGCGCAAGCAGGTGGAGGCCTACCGAAAAACAAGGACACCCCTCCTGTCCATGGAAACCCAGTCCCCACTGTTCCGGTTCTCCATCATTGGCTTTGCGGCCTCTTTTGAAATGGATTATTTCCATATCCTTGAGATGCTGGAACTCGGAAAGGTCTGCTTGCGGGCGGCCGAACGAGGGGAAATGGATCCTCTTGTCATTGTCGGCGGTCCCTGTGCAACCTTTAATCCCGAGCCTCTTTCCCTCTTTGCGGATGCCTTTGTCATAGGGGAGGGCGAGGCCGTCCTGCCTCGCTTCATGGATGTTTATTGCGAGGCACGTTCCGAGGGGCTTGCGAGGCCGGAACTGCTTCGGCGATTGTCGGAAGTTCCGGGCATCTATGTCCCATCCCTCTATGAACATTGTTATGACGAAAACGGCATGCTGCGGGAAATCAAGGCTCTGCATGGCGCTCCTGCAAATGTGGAGCGGCAGTGGGTGCGGAATCTGGATGAGCATCCGGCCCATACCGTTGTGGTCACGGAGGACACGGAGTTCAACCTTTATCTCATCGAGACAGCCCGGGGCTGCGGCCGCCATTGCCGCTTCTGCATGGCGGGCTACTGCTTCCGCCGTCCAAGGAACCGTTCCCTTTCCTTTCTTGAGCAGGAGGTACGCGATGCGGTTCCCTATGGCAAACGCATCGGGCTCATGGGGGCGGCGATTTCCGATTATCCCGAGATTGATGCACTATGCGAAGATATTTCCCGGGAAGGGCTTCCCATGTCCGTGGCATCCTTTCGTGCGGATTCCGTGACGGAGAGGCTGGTAGAATCCCTGGCACGGGGCGGGCTCAGGACACTCACCATGGCACCGGAGGCCGGAAGCCGTCGCATGCGGGCCGTCATCAACAAGGGCATTGAGGAAGAGCATCTCTTTGCCGCCATGGAAATGGGGCTGAAGGCGGGCATCCGGAATTTCCGTCTTTACCTTATGATAGGTCTTCCCTTTGAGGAAGAGGAAGATATTGATGCCATTGTGGAATTGGCCGGCAGGCTCAAGGATTTCATGGAGGAGAGGGGCAGCAAGGGGATGCTGACCTTGAGCATCAATCCCTTCATACCAAAGCCCTTCACGCCTTTCCAGTGGATGCCCATGGCGGACCGCAAGCGGCTGGAGAAAAGCCTGAAAAAGATACAGGATTCCCTGAAAAAGCGAAAGCATATCCATATCATTGCGGAGTCCGTAAAGGAATCCTGTATCCAGGGCATCCTTGCGCGGGGGGATCGCAGAATATCCGAGGTCCTGCTTGCCTCCCATGTTTCCGGCGGCATCAGGTCCTTCCGGCGTGCCATGGGGGAGGCGGGCCTTTCCTTCGAGTTCTATCTTCATCGCGAGAGGAGCGAGCAGGAAATCTTCCCATGGGACAGCCTTTCCATGGGATTTCGTCGGGACTATCTTTACAAGGAATTGAAAAAGGCAGAATCTTTCCAGTCGACACCACAATGTTTTGACGGATGCCGTCGTTGTGGTGTATGCTAGGAAAGACAGAAACTGTTATAGAGGGGACGTTGGCATGAGCTATTTTTTGCAGCATAAACAAAATAATCTGTGGCATGGGAAGTTCTCCCTGTTTCCGGAGAACATTGCCGTACATGCCATATCCACCCGTCAGGCAGGGGTCAGCCAAAAGCCCTATGATTTTCTGAATCTCGCCTTTCACGTTGGGGATGATGCCGCTGCTGTCCGGGAGAACCGGACGATATTTGCCAATTCCTTGGAAATGAAGGCAGAGGATATCGTATCCCCGCAGCAGGTCCATGGTGACAGGATTCTGCGCGTCACAGCCGGTCATATGGGGATGGGGGCCATGGATTATGAGAGCGCGATCCGGGAAACAGATGCCCTGATCACCAATGAACCGGGACTTCCCCTGATGCTCTGTTTCGCTGATTGTACACCGGTCCTGTTTCTCGATCCCGAGCATAAGGCCGTCGGCATTGCCCATGCCGGCTGGAAGGGGACGCTGTGCAAAATCGGCAGGAAGACTTTGGAGGCAATGCACAAGGAGTTTGGCACGGAACCCTCCGAATGCCTGGCAGGCATCGGGCCTTCCATCGGGCCCTGCTGCTATGAGATTGGCGATGAAATCGTGGATACCTGCCAAAAGGCCTTTCCCAAGAATGCCGAAAAACTCCTGATAGAAAAAGAGGGCAGGATGCATCTCGATCTTTGGGTCGCCAATCGTTTGCAGCTGGTTGAGGCGGGGATGCTGCCGGAGAACATCGATTCGGCGGATACTTGTACGTCCTGTGAGCATCGCTGGTATTTTTCCTATCGGGCAGATGGCGGCACGACGGGAAGGATTGCGGCGATGATTGCATTGCAGAAGTACTGATTACAGTGAGGGGTCTTGGATTATGATAGTGGAGAGGCTTCACGAGGTAGAGTCGGAGATCGAAAAAGCCAGGCTGCGGCGCACGCAGGTTCCCAAGGATGCGCCTGTGCGCCTGGTGGCAGTCACGAAAAACCATGATGTTGCCGCCATGCGGGAGGCAATTGACGCAGGTGTGCAGGAGATTGGCGAAAACCGCATTCAGGAGGCAAAGAGCAAGTTCGATGTGCTGGACCGGAAGGTGAAGTGGCATCTTATAGGACATTTGCAGACGAACAAGGCGAAACAGGCAGTCAAGTATTTTGACCTCATCCATTCCATCGACAGCGAGCATCTGGCTGTGGCCGTCAATCATGCCGCTGCGTCTGTTGATAAGATACAGGATGTACTGGTACAGGTAAATCTTGCAGAAGAGGCCAGCAAATCCGGCATCTATGAGGATGGGCTGATGGATTTGCTGAAAGAGGTGGATTCTCTTGAAAATCTTCGGCTGCGCGGGCTCATGCTCATTGCGCCAAATTATGAGGATGTGGAGGAATGCCGTCCGCTGTTCCGCAATATGTATAGGATTTTCCAACGCATCAAGGGAATGGAATGGAAAAGGGCGAAGATGGAATACCTGTCCATGGGCATGACGCATGATTACCGGATTGCCGTGGAAGAAGGAGCCAATATTGTCAGGGTTGGCACCGCGATTTTTGGACAACGCCAGTACTAGAGGAGTGGAAAGCGATGGGCATCATTGACAAGGTATGCGGCAAAATTGGGTTGATGGATCCGGAGGAAGATCAGAACGATCAGGTAGAGGAATTCTTAAAGGAGAAAGCAGAAATGAGTGAGAGGGAATTCAACGGTCGTCAGGACCGGCTGGAAAATCGGATGTCTTCCCAGAATGTGGTGGACTTCCAGAATGCGGCATCGGCTCGTGACAGTGCGATTGCCTCTTATAAGATGAAGGTCATCGTCATCGAGCCGAAATCCTTCGATGATGCACAGGAGGTGGCGAATTGTCTTCGGGAGAAACGCCCCGTGGTCATCAATTTCGACAAGACGGATGCAGAGGCGGCAAAGCGCATCATTGACTTCATCAGCGGGACGACCTATGCTCTCAACGGTGAAATCAAGAAAGTGGGACGCAATGTGTTCCTCTGTGCGCCGAGCAATGTCAATGTCAGCTATACAGAGGAAGACAACAAGAAGGGCACGACGGAGATGCCCTGGATGAAGAGATAATCTCGGGGATTGCAGGATGGCATCAGAACAGAGAGAAAAAATTGTACGATTCTATAAGGGAACAGAGGGGGAGGAAACCGCCAGCAAACTGGCTGACCTTGCCGAGCAGGCCCTTCGGAGCCAGAAGTTCCGCCTGTCGGGGTTCCTTGATCCCTATGGGCAGGATATTGCCGAGACGGTGGCGGCCAATTTTCCCGGGCTGAAGGTGGATTTCTTCGGCGGATACCAGGGGGCAGAACGCCAGCGGGCACTTTTGATGGACGCTTCCTTTGGGGGAAAGCCTTCCTATGAACTGGCAGTGGTCAAGGCGGCCTGGAACAGCCAGTTCACGCGCCTTTCCCATCGGGATGTGCTGGGTTCCCTCATGGGGCTTGGCATCGAACGCGACTGCATTGGCGATATCATCGCCACGGGAGACTATGCAAAGATTATTGCCGACAAGAAGATGGCGGATTACTTGCTTTTGAATCTCACGCAGATTGGCTCTTCCGGCGTGACCTGCGAGCTGGATGATCTGTCCTCCATTGCACCCAGGGAAGAGCGTTGCAAGGAAATCAAGGCAACCGTGGCTTCCCTTCGCGTGGATTCCATTGCGGCAGCCGGATTTGGCTCATCGAGAAGCCGGGCGGCGGCAGATATCGCTGCTGACAAACTGAAGCTCAACTGGCAGCCGGTGAAGAATGCCTCGCAGATGGTCAAGGAGGGGGATGTCCTTTCCATGCGCGGCAGGGGGCGTCTGGAGGTGGCAGAGGTGCGCGGTCAGACGAAAAAGGGCCGCATTGGGGTTCTTTTGAAGCGTTACATGTGACAATAGGGGGAAATGTGTTTTGCTCACACCAATGGATATACATAACAAGGAATTCAAGCGCAGTTTCCGCGGTTATAATGAGGATGAAATCGATGAATTCCTCGACCAGGTCGTGAATGATTACGAGAAACTCTATCGGGAGAATGACACCCTCAAGGAGGAATTGGAACGAAACAAAAAGAATATCGAGCAATACCAGAGGCTTGAGAAAAATCTTCAGGACACTTTGCTCGTCGCCCAGCGAACGGCAGAGGAAGTCATCAGCACGGCAAGGGCGAATGCGGCAGAACTCAAGGAGAATACCGCAAGGGAATGCCAGAATATGCGTCATGAGGCGGAACTGGCTGCAAAACGCCAGATTGACGAAGCTGCAAACAAGGTACGGGATGTCGTGGCGGAATATGACCGCTTGGTTCGGGAGAAGGATCAGTTTCTGAAGAAACTTCGCGTCACGATGGAATCTGAGCTGGCAATCCTGAACCATGCGATTAATGGATTTCCGAATACGGATATGGAAGAAAAAACTGAAGAGATGGAACAGCCAAAGGATCAGGAATTGCCATCAGAAGATACCGTTCCGATGGAAAAAACATCGGAACATGAGACAGATGGAGAGGCAAATGAAGAATAGGGACGGACTGGATACATGTCATTTTTTCTGTTTTTTGGTATTATTCTTGTTGACCAGATCGTAAAACTGATTGTAAGGCTGAATATGATGCCGGGGGAATCCATTCCACTGGTGCCGCAGGTACTTCATTTTACCTATGTCCTGAATCCTGGTGCCGCTTTCGGCATTTTGGAAAATCAGAGGATGTTTTTCATTGTGGCCGGGATTTTTATCCTGCTTGCAGCACTTCTTCTCTATCCGAGACTGAAGCGGCAGAATCCGTGGCTGCGCTATGGCTGCATTGCCCTGTTGGGAGGCGCGGTGGGAAATCTCATTGACCGCATCCACAATGGGCTTGTGGTGGATTTCCTGGATTTCCGTATCTGGCCGGTGTTCAATATTGCTGACATCGCCATTGTGGGCGGTGTCGGCTGCATGCTGTATGCGATTCTTTTCAAGGAAAAATAAGCATACAGCCCTCAAGCCCTTGAAAATCAAGGGCTTTTGCTTTTTTTGCCTACAGATTTGCCTACAAAACGATATTTTTGATGGTTTTTTTTGTGATGGGAATGTCCTCTCTCCCCAATATCTCGATGCCCAGGGTTCGGACATTGTGGAAGATGATGTTTTCTTCCTTTGGTGTCCTCGAAGGCGCGGGGTGGTTTATGGAGGGGAACTATGCTATACTGAACGCAAGGGGAAGTGCATGTATGGGAGGTGCTCGGGATGCAGGAAAGAAAACGCCCCATGCCTGTGGGCATTGAGGATTTTGGGGAATTGATCCGGAGGGAGTATTGCTTCGTTGACAAGACCAGGTTCATCCGGGAATTATTGGATTCCCAGGGGAAGATTACCTTGATTACCCGTCCCCGCCGTTTCGGCAAGACACTGACTCTTTCCATGCTCCAATACTTTTTCGCCTTGGAGAACGCGGAGGAAAACAGGGAGCTCTTCCTTGGGCTGGACATCGAGCGTGCAGGAGAGAAGTACATGGGGGAGCAGGGAACAAGGCCCGTGGTGTTTCTCACGCTGAAGGAAGTTCAGGCAGGAACATTTGCGGAGATGCAGGTAATTTTGGCAGAGTTCCTGCGAGCCCTTTACGGACAATTTCAATATCTGGAACACAGCGAATCTCTTTCCAGGCAGGAGAGACAATATTTCGCTGCTATCCTGAATGAAGCCTGTGATATGGGAAAAATGAGGTTTTCCCTTTCAAATCTTATGAAAATGCTGGAAAAACATCACGGGAAAAAGCAGGTTCTCCTTCTGGACGAGTACGATGCCCCCATTCTCTCCGCCTGGGAGAATGGATATTACAAGGAAGGTATCGACTTCATGCGGGGATTTCTTGGCTCTGCCCTCAAAACGAATCCCTCTCTAGGGTTGGCTGTTCTGACAGGGGTGACGCGGATCTCCAAGGAGAGTATTTTCAGCGGCCTCAACAATCTCAGAGTCTGCTCTGTGCTGTCGGAGGCCTACTGCGATATTTTTGGCTTTACCCAGGAGGAAGCGGCAAGGCTCATGAAGGGATGCGGGGTAGAGGACAAACTGCCGGAGCTCAAGCGATGGTATGACGGCTACCAATTTGGCTGGGCAGAAATCTACAATCCTTGGTCGGTCATTCGCTACATTGACGAGGGCTGCAGGTTTCGCCCCTATTGGCTGAACACTTCCGGCAATTCGATTTTGAGGGTGCTGTTAGAGCAGGTGGACGGTCGCAGGAAGGAGGAACTGGAGGGCTTGCTCAAGGGGAAGCCGGTGGAGGCTCCTGTTCTGGAGAACATCGTCTATGCCGATATCCATTCCAATCGCAATGCCCTCTTCATGATGCTCCTGACCACGGGCTATCTGAAGGCGGTGGACATTTGGCAGGACGAGCGGGATATGGAATGGGCCAGTCTGCAGATCCCCAACAAGGAAATTCGCCGCGCCTTTCAGGATGAGATTCTGGTGAACATTGCTCCACGGCAGGGGATGATTCTGTGCCGTGATATGATGGAAGCTATGGCCAAGGGAACCACTGAGGATTTTGCCAAATATCTTTCGGAACTCCTGCGGGACTTCGTGAGTTATCATGATGCTGCCCAGCCAGAGTCTTTTTATCATGGATTGCTGCTTGGTCTTTCTGTTTTGCTGGATGGCGAGTATCGCGTGGAGTCCAACCGCGAATCAGGCTATGGCCGCTTCGATATCGCCTTCTTCCCCTTGAAAGATGCTGCGCCGGGGGTCATTCTGGAACTGAAGTCGGCCAAGTCCAAGGACGCCATGGAAGGGGCGGCCAAGGAAGCCCTTCATCAGATTGAGGAGAAAGCCTATCTTGCGGAACTTTTCCGGCAAGGGGTGAGGGCGGTCTGGAAGTACGGCATTGCATTTTGTGGGAAGAAAGTATGGCTGGAGCAGGGGTGGTAACGTGCGTCTGATCATCACGAATTCGTATGAGCAAATGGGATTCGAGGCGGCCAATATCGTGGCCGGACAGATCTATCTGAAGCCTGACAGCGTGCTGGGGCTGGCGACGGGGAGCACTCCTGTTTCCATGTATGAGCGGCTGGTGGCGGTGCACAGGACGGTGGGGCTGGATTTTTCTGAGGTGACGACCTTCAACCTGGATGAATACATTGGCATGAGTTCGGACAATCCCCAGAGCTATCACTATTTCATGCAGGATAAATTCTTTCGGCATATCAATATCAAGCCGGAAAATGTCCATCTCCCGGATGGTATGGCCGAGGATATGGAAGCGGAGGGGGAGCGTTACGAGAAACTCATTGCTGCCAAAGGCGGCATAGACCTGCAGGTGCTGGGCATCGGACAGAATGCCCACATTGGATTCAACGAGCCTGATGTGAAGTTTGCTGCCACCACCCACAAGGTGGAGCTGGATGAGGAAACCATCATGGCCAATTCCCGCTTCTTCAATCATGCCGACGAGGTGCCGCGCTATGCCATCAGCATGGGAATCAAGACCATCATGATGGCTGAGCATGTTATCCTGCTGGCCAACGGCAGGAACAAGGCAAAGGCGGTGTACAAGGCCCTTTGCGGGGATGTGACACCGGAGGCTCCGGCTTCCATCCTGCAGCTGCACAGGGATGTGGTTGTCATCGTGGACAGGGAGGCGGCAGAAATGCTGCCGTCCGAGATCCGGGGCGTAACGATTGCCAGAAAAGGATAGTCAAGGGCTGCGGAAGCAAAAATAGATTCCCAGGATTCCCCGTTTCAGGGCAACGGGGAATCTTTTTTTCCCTTCGGGCACGTTGCTGATGGTGTTGGGCATGTGCTGATGCAGAGTGGCATCCTTCAGGGGCCAGTGGACGCCGGAGATGGTGACGCCGCTGCATTCTGCGGTGAGGGGGAGGAGGGAGATGGCAAGTGGTTCCTGGTGGCAGTTGATCCGGATTTCCATGTCGTCTTTCAGGAAGAGGAGGAGTTCCTGCTCGTCGGCAAGGCAGCAGGAGGGCTTGGCATTGGCGCAGGAAAAGATGTTGGCGAAGGCATGGTCAAAGCGTCCCCCGAAGGCTCCCGTGACGATGGCGAAGGCGGTGGGGGGCAATTTTTCCAGGGCAAGCTGTGTATCGGTGAAATCTTTTTCGGAGGGGTAGGTGTCGGTTGCGGAGGAAAAGGTACTGCCCCATTCCCATGCTTCCCTGGAGGCGCTGTCCCTGTCGCCCAGCAGGTGTTCGGGGCGGATTCCGGCTTTTTGGCAGATGTCGATTCCATGGTCGATGGCCCAGGGAATGCGTCCAACGGCAGCCTGCCTCAGCCATTCGACGGCAGGAGGCCGCCCTCCGATGACGAGGATATGCTGTTTTTCGGGAAGCGCATGGGGGTATTCTATTGTTGCCTGGGGAAGTTCCAGTCTGCATTCGTTCATAATGTTGCCTCGATTCGCATAATATGGGGAAAGTGTGATATAATGTGGTATAATAGATATCTAAAGAATAGCATGGATTCATGGGTTGAGCAATACGAAGGCAGAAAGGATTTGATGAAATGGTGAAGTTTTCCTATTACGGTCATGCATGCTTCCTTTTGGATGATGGCAAGTACAAGGTCCTGGCAGATCCCTTTCTTACAGGGAATCCGGCAGCGTCCATCAAGGCGGAGGATGTGGAGTGCGATTATATCCTTGTCACCCACGCCCATGGCGATCATATCGGGGATGCGGCTGCAATTGCTGCCCGTACCGGAGCGGAGGTCGTCGGCATACCGGAAGTTCTCGGTCTCTGCGAGGGGACATCGGGGAATTTCAAGGGGCATGGCATGAACATTGGGGGCTCCCTGACGCTTCCCTTCGGAAAGGTTCGCATGGTCTTTGCCCAGCATAGTTCCGGGGTTCCCGGCGGCATCGCTTGCGGATATGTCATATACATCGGTGGTCTTGTCATATATTTTGCCGGGGATACGGCGCTCTTTTCCGATATGGAGCTGATCGGAAAGAAAGACAATATTGACTTTGCCCTGCTGCCCATCGGCGATAACTACACCATGGGGCTGGAGGATGCGGCAATGGCGACGAAGCTTCTGGGCACGCGCCATGTCATTCCCATCCATTATGACACCTGGCCGGTGATCCAGCAGGATGTGAAGCATTTCAAGGAGATCACGGAATCCCTTTCCCGTGCATCCGTCCATATCGTGAAGCCCGGCGAGGATCTGGAACTGGAACTCTGTGATGCCAAGGCATAGGCTCATTGTCATCCTCGGGCCGACTGCCGTTGGGAAGACGGCCCTATCCATCGGGCTTGCACGGCATCTGGGAACGGAAATCCTTTCCGGGGATTCCATGCTTGTCTATCGTGGGCTCGATATCGGTTCCGCCAAGCCAACGCTGGAGGAAAGGATGGGGATAATCCACCATCTCATCGATATACGCGAGCCCTGGGAAGGCTACAATGTGGTGGACTTCAAGACGGAAGCGGAGCAGGTGATCGCGGAGATCAATGCCAAGGGGAAGATTCCCATACTGGCCGGGGGTACAGGGCTTTATGTGAAATCTCTGCTGGAAGGGTACCGGTTCAATGAAAGGGCTGCGGATGAAGGATATCGGCAGCATTTGGAGGAACTCGCAAGGCTCCATGGAAGGGAATACGTGCTTGGGATGCTGGCAAAGGCAGACCCCGATGCGGCGGCGCAGCTTCATGTGAATGACTTCCGGCGCATTGTCCGGGCTCTGGAGGTGGCGGCCTCGGGAGAGGAGCATATTTCCAGGCAGAAAGCATGGGAGGAAGAGGGCACACTCTCCTATGATGCCTATGTCATCGGGCTGAGGCGGGACAGGCAGAAACTCTATGAGCGCATCAACCGGCGGGTGGATGTTATGGTTTCGGAGGGCTTGTTTGAGGAAACGGAGAGGCTTTTGCAGCAGGGCATCACCAGGGACATGCAGGCAATGAAGGGAATCGGGTATCGGGAGGCTGTCATGTTCCTGGAAGGATCGGCCAGCCGTGAGGAGGCAGTGGAGAAGATCAAGCTTTCCACGCGGCATTTTGCCAAGCGGCAGATGACCTGGTACCGCAAGATGCCCTATATCCATTGGTATGATATCGATGGTTTGGCGGAGGAGAAACTTCTTTCCATGGTATCGGGGGATCTGGAAGGATATTTTGGACAGATGTAGAAGCTTGTATATATAAAGCATTGGAAGGAGTGGGCATATGCCAGCGAAGGTCATCAATCTGCAGGACAGCTTTTTGAATCAGGTGCGCAAGGAGAATGTGGCGGTCAGTATACATCTTGTGAACGGTTTCCAGTTGAAAGGGAATGTGAAGGGCTTCGACAACTTTACGATTGTCCTTGAGTCCATGGGAAAGCAGCAGCTCGTCTACAAGCATGCGGTGTCTACCATAACGCCGTCAAGGCCCATCACAGGAAATTTCGGTGCAGCAGAGAAAAAGGAAGAGGCATGAACCAGAGAGAGCTTCCCTACGGAGGCTCTCTTGTTGCGTGAAAGGATTTGGACAGGATGCGGGAAAGAGGTTTTGAGGTCGTCCGGGCTTACGAGGGCAGGGGCATTCATATCCCGGAACGCCGCACGGCAGGGAGTGCGGGCTATGATATCGAGGCGGCAGAGGATGTAGAGATAGCTCCGGGAGAGCTGGCATTGGTTCCTACGGGACTGAAGGCCTATATGAAGATGAATGAGGTGCTCCAGTTGCACATACGCTCCAGCATCGCCCTGAAAAACAAATTGTCTCTGGCCAACAGTGTCGGCATCATCGATGCAGATTACTTCAATAATGAAGAGAATGAGGGGCATATCATGGTGGCCTTCCTGAATCATGGCACAGAAACTGTGCGCTTCGAGAAGGGCATGCGCATTGCCCAGGGAATCTTCGTGAAGTATCTGACTGCAGATGGAGATCTGGCAGGCAGGGGCAGGGAACGACAGGGGGGCTTTGGCTCCACGGGGGAAGGCTGATATGAAGATGGATGACAGCATGGATTTGTTTACCGCAGCGGAGGCGGACACCAGTGCCTCCGGCGCCATGCGGCGGTTCGAGCCCCTGGCGCAGCGCATGAGACCGAGGAATTTTCAGGAGTTCATCGGCCAGCAGGAGGTTGTGGGGCCGGGAAAATACCTGCGGCGCATGATCGAGCAGGACCAGATTCCCTCGATGATTCTCTTTGGCCCTCCGGGAACCGGGAAAACCACATTGGCACAGATGATCGCGAATCTTACGGGCAGTGTGTTCAAGAAGCTCAATGCGGTGTCGGCGGGCATCCAGGACATCCGCCAGATTGTCAAGGAGGCAGAGGAGCAGAGGAAGTTCTATCAGAAGCGCACCATCGTGTTCATCGATGAGATCCATCGTTTCAACAAGAGCCAGCAGGATGTACTGCTTCCCTACGTGGAAGATGGGAGGCTGGTGCTCATTGGCGCCACGACGGAGAACCCGTTTTTCGAGGTGAACCATGCCCTTTTGTCCCGTGTCCGGATCGTGCGCCTTGGCAAGCTGGAGGATGGACAGCTTGCCGCCGTCCTGCGGAAGGCCTTGGAGGATGGGGAGCGTGGCCTGGGGAACAGGAAGATCCAATGTTCGGAGGAACTGCTTCTGGGCATTGCACGGATGGCCGGGGGTGATGCCCGCATCGCCTTGAATCTGTTGGAGGAAATGGCGGCGATGCTTCCTTTGCAGGGCGGCGAGCTCACCGAGGAAATCTTTCGGAGCATTGTCGGGGAGCGGGTGCAGTTCTACGATAAGAAAGGGGACAACCACTATGATACCGTCTCTGCCTTCATCAAGAGTATGCGGGGGAGCGATCCCGATGCTGCCATCCATTATCTTGCCCGTATGCTGGCGGCGGGAGAGGACCTGAATTTCATTGCCCGCCGCATTGCCATCTGCGCGGCAGAGGATGTGGGAAATGCGGATCCCATGGCGCTGGTGGTGGCCATGTCTGCCGTGCAGGCCGTGCAGTTCCTGGGCATGCCGGAGGCGCGCATCCCGCTGGCGGAGGCTGTGACCTATGTGGCATCTGCGCCCAAAAGCAATGCTGCTTACCTGGCGATTGACAAGGCCCTGGCCGATGTGCGCGGCAGGGATTGCGGTGCTGTTCCTGCCCATCTTCGCGACTCTCATTACAAGGGGGCTGCCAAATTGGGACATGGGGTGGACTATGTCTATCCCCACGATTATCCGGGACATTTCACGAAGCAGCAGTATTTGCCGGAAAAACTGGAGGGCGTCAGGTATTACAGACCGACAGACAATGGGAGAGAAGGTGCCATCCGGGACTATCTGCGGAAGTGCTGGAGAAACCGATACGAAAAATAAAATTATTTTTGCGAATTTATTTTGTTTTCGTATTGATTTTTTCCTTTCTGGCTACTATAATGATAGCAGATAGGATTTTAGGCCTACAAAAATGGAATAGTCTCTAAAAAAAGGGGCCAAAAGGAGGCGATTGAAATGCATGTCGGTGACAAACATGTTGCCATGGACGGCAGCGTATTCACGCTGAAGGAGCTGGTTCGTCCAGAGAAACACCTGTACGAGGAAGAGTACTGGGAATGCGAGAGCGGACTATATCGCACTGCCTGCGAGATTCACTCTGAGGATGGAGTGGTCGTGGGTGAAGGGGATGTGGTGCCGAAAGGTGTTCTCGGCAAACTGTATGCAGAACCTGCCCATGGCGCGAGTTTCTGCTATGTTTTCCGTTCCCTGGATGGGAAGCACACACTTTACGACGAACTTGGGGTGGACTTTTTCGGATGTGCGGGAACGGATCTTGAGCCGGCATTAGAGAAGGCAATTGTCTGATATTGGTGGCGGAATGTCCGCAGGGCTGCAGAGGCTCTGCGGACATTTTTTTCAACAAATTTTCATATTTTGTAAATGGAAGAAGGAATTTTGCAAATAATATCGAATACTATAATGCTATTTAAAATACGGCGTACTGGCGCGAAAGGAGGGCAGAGTTTTTCCAGTGTATTTCATGTAAGAGGTGAAAAAGAATGGTTACATTTTTGATTGCTTTGTGTGCACTCATTGTTGGCTATCTTGTCTATGGAAAGATCGTGGATACTTTCTTTGCACCCACTGACCGTCCTACGCCAGCTGTGGTGCATAATGACGGGGTTGACTATATCCCGCTTCCCACCTGGAAGGTGTTCTTGATCCAGCTGCTCAACATTGCCGGGCTGGGCCCGATTTTCGGCGCCCTGGGCGGCGCCCTCTGGGGACCCAGCGTGTATCTTTGGATCGTCTTTGGTACCATCTTTGCCGGCGGCGTGCATGACTACCTGTCCGGCATGATTTCCCTGCGGGAGGATGGCAAGAGCATCTCCGAGGTCGTTGGTCATCACATGGGGCCCGCGATGCTTCTCATCATGCGTATTTTCTCCGTTGTCCTTCTGGTGCTGGTCGGTACTGTTTTCATGACAGGGCCTGCCGGGCTTCTCGCAAAGCTCACGGGATTTGCTGTGACTTATGTCCTGCCCTGTGTGCTGCTCTACTATTTCCTTGCAACGCTTCTTCCGATTGACACGCTGATTGCGCGTTTCTATCCGCTGTTTGGTCTTTGCCTTATCGTCATGGCTCTTGGCATCATGGGGGGAATGCTCTTTGGTGTCGGTGGCCATACGATGCCCGAGATGCAGCTTGCGAACCTGCATCCGAAAGGGGATGCCATGCCCATCTGGCCGTTGATGTTCATTACGGTTGCCTGCGGTGCGGTTTCGGGATTCCATTCCACCCAGTCGCCGATCATGTCGCGCTGTCTGAAGGATGAGCGCCTTGGTCGTCCTGTTTTCTACGGCGCAATGGTGGCAGAGGGCATCATCGCCCTCATTTGGGCTACGGCTGGCATCACGTTCTATGATGGCACCGGCGGGCTTGCCAAGGCGATGGCAGACGGTGGCGCGGGAAGCGTGGTCTATGATATCTGCGTTGGATTCCTTGGCGGCAGCGGCATTGGCGGCTATATCGGCGCAACCCTGGCGATGCTGGGTGTCATTGCCTGCCCCATCACTTCCGGCGATACGGCCTTCCGTTCCGCCCGTCTGACCTTGGCGGACTGGATCGGCCTGGACCAGAAGACGGCAGCAAAGCGTCTCACGCTGGCTGTTCCTCTTCTCGCCATCGGCGGCATTCTCTCCCAGATGGACTTCAACATCATCTGGAGGTATTTCTCCTGGTCGAACCAAACCCTGGCCATGATTGTTCTCTGGACCGGCGCGGTGTATCTCTACCGCACGAGAAAGGGAAGCAATGCCTATCTCCTTCCGGCAATTCCGGCGACCTTCATGGCGGCGGTCACGTTTACCTACATCCTGCAGGCGCCTGAAGGCTTCAAGCTTCCGACGGATATCACCTATCCTGCAGGCTTCGTGTTTGCGGCGGTCTGCGTGGTGTTGTTCCTTCGGGCAACCATCATGAAGAAAAATGCATAAGGAACTATGAATACAGGAGGCTGCCCTATGAAGCGGTAAAAACTTCATAGGATAGCCTCTTTTTTATGTTTTTTCTTTTTATGCAGAAGGATTTCTTTTCTTTGATGGCGAATAGTCCTATAGATATATGTTCTATGATATTCCTGTCGCATCATGATATGGATTTGCACAGGGAAAGAAGGGATGAGGGTGAGAAGGCCGCGTTTCCATGAGCGTCTGGATGCTGTTATCGAGCAGGCACTGCAGCGTCTGCACAAACGCATGAGATTGGCATATTTTCGTGGTGAGCTCCATGAATACCTTTTGCGTATCGGACTGGCTGTGAACATGGATGGGAATCTGGATGTAGGCCGATTCCGGGAGATACAGGAAGAGGCAGGGAAACTCATGGCGAGAAAGATTCAGCGGGCCCGGAAGAATGGATATCTGAAGGATTATTTGCGAAAGGTGAATATGCTGGATATCCTGCTGTCCTCCCATCATATACGGACAGTGAAGCTCAGGGCTGTTCCGGCACCAAGGACGGGAGCTGTCGGGAAGAAAGAAGGACGGACGGCGGGCAAGGAGGATTTCATTGCTCGGCGCCTTACCCTGGTGAAATAAAGAACCACTGCTTCATGCGCTTGTCAGGCTTGACGATTGCATGAAGCAGTGGTTCTTGCTTTTTTTCAGGGGACTTTTTTAAAGTGCCTTGACCTTTTCGGTGATTTCCGCAAGGAATTCGTTGGAGGGGACGTTGACGACGCGAATCTTGTCGAGACAGATTTCGCAGCCGGCGGCCTTGAGCTCATCCTCCACGAGGCCGATGCTCTGTCCGCCCCAGCCGTAGGAGCCGAAGGCGAAAGCCTTATGGTTCTTGGGAGCCAGGCCCTTGAGGTAGCAGAGGAAGGCAGCAACCGTCGGCATCATCTGGTTGTTGATGGTGGGGGAGCCTACGGCGAGATACTTGCTGGTGAAGATATCCGTCATGATATCGGAAAGCTCATTGGCTTTGAGGTCGTAGTAGACGGCGGGGATGCCTTTTTCGCGGAAGGCCTCCGTGATGGTCTGCGCCATGGTTTCCGTGGAATGCCACATGCTGTCGAAGACCACGACGGCCCGGTCCTCCACCTCGTAGCTGCTCCACTTCTCATAGCAGGCCAGGATGTCGGGGATATGGGAGCGCCAGCTGATGCCGTGGCCTGTGGCAATCATTTCGATGTCAATGCCGGAAAGGGCTTTTATGGCAGTCTGCGCCTGTTTTCCGTAAGGCATGAGGATGTTGGCGTAGTATTTCTTTGCCTCCCAGAGCACGGTGGGAAGGTCGATCTCGTCGTCAAAGCGGCTCGTGGAGGCGAAATGCTGGCCAAAGGCATCATTGGAGAAGAGGATCTTCTCCTCCGGGCAGTAGGTGACCATGCTGTCCGGCCAATGGAGCATGGGGGTCGTGACGAATTGCAGGGTGCGCTTTCCGATGGAGAGGCTTTTCCCTGCCTTGACACCCTGATAATTGAGTTCGCCGTAATGGGCCGCGAGTCCCTTGAGGCCGTTGGGAAGGCTTGTGATGATGGTGGCATTCGGGCAATGCTTTGCCATGAAGGGAACGCCGCCGGAATGGTCCGGCTCCACGTGGCTGGAGATGATGTAGTCGATCCTGGCAGGGTCGATGATGGAGGAGATGCGCTCCAGAAGCTCCGGCTCAAAGCCCTTTTTTACGGTGTCAATCAAGGTCACTTTTTCGTCCAGGATGAGATAAGCGTTGTAAGTAGCTCCCCGCCCCGTCTGGTAGCCGTGGAAGCTGCGAAGGGACCAGTCGATGGCACCCACCCAGTAGATGTCTTTCTTGAATTCGATTGCTTTCATTCATATACCACCTTTCGAAAAGAAAATGAAGTCATTTATATCTTTCTATATAATTTTTCGATAAAAAAGGTGGTTTACCTTTTTTAAAAATGATAAAATTTTTTTAGAAATTGAAAAAGCCGATTTGAGGGGATACTTATGAGACACGATTGGAAACAGATGAATTATAAAAAAGCTGCGATTGCCGGAAGCGTCTGTGCTGTGTTGCTGGTGGCGGCGTTGTATTTCTATTTCAGCGGGGGAAAGAGCCTGAAGCCTGAGATTGCCCAGGGGAAGCCACTGGTTCATGTGCAGAGGGTGGTGCGGGCTGATATGATGCGTCATGTGTCCCTTTCGGGGCAGACTGTGGCGGAGGCCAATATTTCCCTGGCCCCGAAGTACACGGGGCGCATTGTGGCAGTGAACGCGGAACTGGGAGATGAGGTCAGGGCAGGGGATATCCTCATGGTGCAGGACACGGAAGACCTGGATATTTCCATCCGCCAGAATTCGGCGGCTGCAAGAGCGGCGGAGGAAAATGCCCTTGAGGCGGAGGTTTCCTATGATGCGAATTACATCATGGCAAGGAATGCCTTGAGTCTGGAGCAGGGAAAGTATGAACGGAACCAGTATTTGTTCAGTATCGGGGCAATCTCGCAGGATACGCTGGACTCCGTGGAACAGGAATATTTGGCGAAAAAGGCTGCCTTTGAGGTGCTGGAGAACCAGGCGGAAAACGGCAGTCCTGCCAGCGTGGAGGCGAAACGCTATACAGCGCAGCAGCAGGAGGTTGCGACAGAGGCACTTCGAAAGCAGCGGGAAGATCTCATCCTGCGGGCACCGAGGGATGGGATCATTGGCTACCGGAATGCGGAAATTGGGGCGATGGTGACGGCAGGGATGAAGGTTTTTTCCCTGGTGGATACCAGACGCCTTTATGTGGACTGCATGATGTCGGAGAATGATGCTGCCATCCTGGAAGCGGGGCAGGACGTTGTCATGACGATTGACGCATTGGGAAGAGAGGTCGCAGGGAGGATTGTCTATGTGAGCCCTGCCATGGACGAGTCCTCCAAAACCTATACGGTGCGTGTGCAGCTGGATGAGACGGAGGGGAATATCAAGGCGGGGCTTTTTGCGCGCGGGCAGATCGATATCCTGCAACGGCCGGGGACGATTGCCGTGCCGAGGGCAGCGGTATTCAACCGCAACGGGCACAGTGCGGTGTTCCTTGTCAGGGATGACGGGACCGTGGAGGAGCGCGAGGTGCGTACAGGATTGATCAATGATTCGGAATCCGAGATCCTGTCCGGCATTGCGGAGGGGGACGTGGTGGTCCTCAACAATCAGGACAAACTGAAGAATGGGGATGCAGTGGAACAGGCGGAGGATGCGTCATGAACATCACTCGCTTTTCCATCCATCGGCCTGTCGGCATCAGCATGATCGTGGCCTTTTTTGTGGTGCTTGGCCTCTACAGTTATTACCGCATCGGTGTGGAGTTGCTGCCGGCCCTTAACACCCCCTATGTGACGGTGACGGTGAAATACCCGGGGGCAAGCGCGGAATCTGTGGAGCAGGAAATCGTGAAGCCCGTGGAGGATGCCCTGTCTTCGGTGTCCAACGTGAAGAAGATCACTTCCACGGCGAGCTATGAGCGGGCAAGGGTTGCACTGGAACTGGAATTTGATGCCAATGCGGATACGGCAGCCATCGAGGCCACGAAAAAGGTGGAGGCCATCAAGAACAGGCTGCCGGATGAGGCGGATTCTCCTGTGGTCATAAAGAGGGACATCAATGCCAAGCCCATTGTGGAACTGGCTGTCGTGTCGCCCTATTCCCTGGCGGATACCTATTCCTGGACGGAACATGTCTTTCAGGAGGTCATCCAGCAGGCAGGCGGTGTTTCCGAGATTGAGCTCCATGGCGGGCGGGACAAGGAAGTTGCCATAGAGGTCGACCGGGACAAGATGGCCGCCTACAAACTCACATTGCCTCAGATTGCCTCCTCCGTGAAGAATGAGAATCAGCTTTTGCCCTCCGGCTCTGTCTATACAGCGACAACGAAGGCCGATGTGCGGGTGATTGCGCAGTATCAGTCCGTGGAAGATATTCGCGGCGTACAGGTAAAGAATGCGGATGGTGCGCTCATTCCACTTACGGCAGTGGCGGAGGTGCGGGAGCAGGATGCCCGCATGGAGCGCTATGGCCGCATCAATGGCGAGGATGCTGTGACCATGCTGGTATACAAGAACAGCGATGCCAATGTGGTGGAAACAGCCAACAACATCCTTGCCAATGTGGAGAAACTGCGCAGGGATTATCCGGAATACCAGTTCATCGTCGTGAGCAACGATGCGGAGTACGTGAGCACTTCCCTGCACAATACCCTTGGGACCCTGGCGGAAGGGCTCATCACCACGGGACTGGTTCTCTTCCTGTTCCTTCGCGGCTGGCGCTCCACGGCAGCAGTCATGATTGCCATACCGACCTCGCTGGTTTCTGTCTTTTTCGTCATGTATGTGGCGGGGTTCACCTTCAACATGATGTCCCTCATGGGCATGACGCTCTGCGTGGGCATTCTTGTGGATGATTCCATTGTGGTGCTGGAGAATATCACCCGTCATCTGCGGATGGGGGAGGATTCCTTTGCGGCGGCGGAGAACGGGCGCATGGAAATAGGTATGGCGGCAGTGGCCATCACCCTTTGCGATGCGGCGGTCTTTGTGCCCATCGCTTTCATGGAGGGAATGACGGGGCAGTATTTCCGGCAGTTTGGCCTGACCATTGTCTTTGCGGGAGTCTTCTCCCTGTTTGTCTCCTTTACCCTGACGCCCATGCTGGCGGCGCGTTTTTTCCGTGGGGGATGGAAGCCGGACAGGAAGCCCTTGTGGGAATTCATGGACTGTCTGGAAAACAGGGCCGTTGATTCCTATGAAAAGATTCTGCGGTGGAGTCTGGGGCATCAGAAAAGGGTGATCCTGACAGGTCTTCTCGTCTTTCTTGGCATCATGGCCTTTGTGCCCTTGGGGCTTGTGGGCATGGAATACATGCCCCAGACGGACGAGAGCAGTTTCACCATCAATATACAGGCGGACCCGGGCAGTTCGGCGGAGCAGACAAATGCTGTGGCAAAGCGTATCGAGGAGAAATTGGCGGAGATTCCGGAGGTGAAGTATTACCTGACCCATGCGGGAGGATCTTCTGCCAATGAGGGTCGCATCAAAGTGCAGCTTTATGACAGGCAGGAGCGTTCCCGTTCCGTCTGGGCGGTGGCAAATGAGGTGCGCGATTTTTCTGCCGGCATCAGGGAGGCGGAGATCCGTGTGGCGGAGACCCAATCCTCTGTGGCCGGGATATCCGGCGGCGGAGGTCCCCGCAATGGCGGAGGCGCGCTGCAGCTGGAGCTTCGCGGAAATGACAATGAGGCGTTGATTGCGGCAGAGGAGAAGGTGCAGGAGCTTTTGCGCACGAAGGTGGAGGGACTCTCTGATGTGAACAGCACTTATACAGAGGGAATCCCGGAACTGCAGCTTCGGGTGGACAGGGAAAAGCTCAAGACCTACAAGACCTCGCTGGCAGATGTGGACACGGCCTTTTCCTCGGCGATTTCCGGATTGTCGGCGGGAGCACTCGTGAACGATATCCACAACAACGGTCAGGACACGGATATCAAGGTGCGCTTCAAGAATGCCTATTACTACAAGGCCTCCGATGTGGTGAAGGTGCCCTTGTCTGCGGGAGGCAGCCTCATCTATCTCGGGGATGTGGCGCAGATCACGAACGGGCGCGGTCCTGTGAACATCCGCCGCGTGGACAAGCAGCGCTCGATTGCCATCGGCGCAAATCTCAGCAATGAGCGTCCCATGGGGGATGTGGTGAAGGATGTCAATAGGATCATGAGGGAAGCTGACCTGGGAGAGGGCATCACCTACAAGTTCAAGGGACAGGCGACCCAGATGGAGGAGACCTTTCAGGAACTCTTGTCCGCGCTCTTTCTGGCCATGGTTCTCATCTACATGCTGCTGGCTGTACTCTATGAGTCCACGATCACTCCCTTTATCCGCATGTTTTCCCTGCCTCTTGGGCTGATCGGCTCCATCCTGCTCCTGTTTCTGACACATAACACCTTGAACCTTTATTCCATGATCGGCATTCTCGTCATGGATGGCATTGTGGCGAAAAACGGCACCCTGCTCATTGACTACACACTGACGCTTATGGACAGGGGGAGGTCTGCCCTGGATGCGGTTATTGAGGCGGGGCGGGTGCGCTTGAAGCCTATCGCCATGACCACGATTACCATGATGGCAGGCATGATGCCCACGGCCCTCGCCATGACGGAAGGTTCTGAGACAAGGGTCAGCATGGCATGGGTCATCATTGGCGGGCTTTTGACCTCAACGGTTTTTACACTGGTCATCATTCCCATCATCTTCCTGTTCTTTGAAAAACATCCTCCGCGGAGCTGGTTTTCCTTTGTTGCAAAGCGAGCCAATCCTTGAAATAGCTGTGGTCATCTCTTGCGTTTTGTAACGAAATGGCATTGTGAAATTAAGAAAAATCATTTTACCTATTGACACTATAGGTTAATATGTTTATGATAGAGGAGGATAGTGAGAAAAGAAATGGAGGTCATGATATGATCTATGCGGATAATGCAGCTACGACCAAGATGAGCCAAACGGCTGCGGATGCGATGCTTTCCTGTATGGGGGAGGCATGGGGGAATGCTTCCAGCCTTTACAAATTCGGGCAGAAGACAGCGGAAACACTGGAGGCGGCAAGGGAAAAAGCAGCTTTCTGTCTGGGGGTGGCCGACCCCAGGGAAATCTACTTTACTTCCGGCGGCAGCGAGGCAGACAACCAGGCGATTCTCTCCGTGGCCAGAAGCAGTGCGAAACAGGGGAAGAAACATATCGTTTCCACGGCATTTGAACATCATGCCGTGTTGCACACGCTGAAAAAGCTGGAGAAGGAGGGCTTTGAGGTCGACCTCCTGGATGTCCATGAGAACGGGATGATTTCTCCGGAGCAGGTGGCCAAGGCCATCCGGGAAGATACCTGCCTTGTCACTACGATGTATGCCAACAACGAGATTGGCTCCATCCTGCCCATCGCGGAGATTGGAGCGGTCTGCCGGGAGCGCGGGGTGCTTTTCCACACCGATGCCGTGCAGGCGGCGGGGCATCTCCCCATTGATGTGCAGAAGGAAAACATCGATCTCTTGTCCCTGTCGGGACATAAATTCCATGGGCCGAAGGGCACAGGCATCTTGTATGCGAAAAAGGGAGTTCCGCTTCTGAATCTTATCGAGGGCGGCGCCCAGGAGCGAGGCAAACGGGCCGGGACGGAAAATGTTCCCGCCATCGTGGGCATGGCGGCTGCTCTTGAGGAGGCCTGCGCGAATATGGAAGAGGACACGCGCAAGGTGGTGGCCATGCGGCAGCGGTTGATCGAAGGGCTGTCCAAGATTCCTCATAGTGCCCTGAACGGGGATACGGAAAGAAGACTGCCGGGCAATGTCAATTTCTGTTTTGAGGGAATCGAGGGGGAAAGCCTGCTGCTGCTCCTGGATGACCGGGGCATCTGCGCATCTTCCGGTTCGGCCTGCACATCGGGTTCCCTGGACCCCAGCCATGTGCTTTTGTCCATTGGACGGCCCCACGAGGTAGCCCATGGGTCCCTCCGCCTTTCCCTCTGTGCGGATAACACCGAGGAAGATGTGGATAAGATCCTGCAAGCCGTTCCGGAAGTCGTGTCGTATCTCAGGAGTATATCCCCGTTGTGGAAGGAAAAGGTAAGCGGCGAGCGTTCGTTTTTGTTGCCAGAGTGAATCAGAGCGAAAAAGAGAAAGGATGGATAGAAAATGGCATTGTATAGTGAAAAAGTGATGGATCATTTCCGTCATCCCAGGAATGTGGGAAGCATGGAGGACGCCGATGGGATTGGCGAAGTGGGAAATGCCAAGTGCGGCGATATCATGAAGATCTACCTGAAGATCCGGGATGACCGGGTGGATGATGTGAAATTTGAGACCTTCGGATGCGGCTCGGCCATTGCGTCGAGCTCCATGGCCACGGAAATGATCAAGGGCAAGCCCCTCACCGAGGTATTGGAACTGACCAACAAGGCAGTGACCGAGGCTCTGGACGGGCTTCCTGCCCACAAGCTGCACTGTTCCGTGTTGGCGGAACAGGCCATCCAGGCGGCGGTCAATGATTACTATGCCAAGGCAAAGGCTGCGGGCTGAACATTTTGTAGTATCCGAAGAATAAGGCGCATGGTTTCTCCACCATGCGCCTTGATTTATGAAGGCAAGATATCTTGTCAGGACAGAAAGGAAGAGAGATTATGAAAGATTTTACATTGGAAGTCCATGGGGGGCATTCTTACGATCAGACAGGCGCCATCAGCGAGCCCATCTACCTTTCTGCCACGTTTCGCCATCCGGGATTCGGGCAGAGCACCGGCTATGACTATGGACGGGTGGCGAATCCGACACGGAACGCCCTGGAAAGATCCATTGCCTTGCTGGAAAAGGGCGGGCGGAGCTGGGCCCTTTCCTCCGGCATGGCGGCCATCAATCTGGTCATGATCCTGCTGGATTCGGGAGACCATGTACTGCTGTCAGAGGATCTTTACGGCGGAACGGTGAGGCTGGCGAATGAGATCTATGGGCATTATGGCGTTGAATTCGAGTATATCGATACCACGAATCTGGATCTGGTGCGCCGGAAAATGCGTCCCAATACCCGGATGATCTTCATTGAGACGCCATCGAATCCCATGATGCATATTAGCGACATTGCGGCACTCTCCGGGATTGCCCATGAGAAAGATGCCTTGCTGGTGGTGGACAATACCTTCCTTTCGCCCCATTTCCAGAAACCTTTGACCCTTGGGGCAGATATCGTGGTGCATAGCGGCACGAAGTACATCTGTGGCCACAATGATGTCATAGCGGGCTTCCTTGTGGTGAAGGATGGGGAATCGAGCCTTGCAGAGCGCATTGAGCTTTTGGTGAAGTCCGAGGGGCCGAACCTTTCCAGCATGGATGCCTGGCTGATGCTTCGGAGCCTGAAGACCCTCGGGCTGCGGGTGGAGAGGCAGGCGGGGAATGCCTTGGCGATTGCCGAGTGGCTGAGGACGCAGCCACAGGTGACACAGGTCTATTACCCCGGACTTTTCTCGCATCCTGGCTTTGCCCTGCAACAAAGGCAAGCCACGGGAAATGGCGGCATGATTTCCTTCAAGGTAACTTCTCCGGAGCTTGCGAAGGGGATGCTGGGGCGGCTGAAGCTCATTGCCTTTGCGGAAAGCCTTGGCGGAGTAGAGAGTCTTCTGACCTATCCCATTGCCCAGACACATGCGGAAATGCCAAGAGAGATGATTGCCCGCACCGGGCTGGACGACACCCTGCTGCGCCTTTCCGTTGGCATTGAGGATGTGGAGGATTTGCAGGAAGACCTGCTTCAGGCCATGAAAGGATGAGGATGATGGCAAATTTCGATGAAGTTGTTGATCGGCGGGGAACTTCCTGCCTCAAATATGATTTTGCCCGGGAGCGCGGGCTACCGGAGGACGCGCTTCCCTTCTGGGTGGCGGACATGGACTTCCGCACCCCGCAGCCGGTGATGGATGCGCTTGTGCATCACAGCCTTCATGGGATTTTCGGCTATACAGACGTCAAGGAGGATTACCGGGAGGTGCTTTCCTCATGGTTTCGGTCGCGTCATGGCTGGGAGCCGGATATGAAAACACTGGTCATCACGCCGGGAGTGGTCTTTGCCATCTGCACCGCCATTCGTTCCTTGACCGAAGCGGGCGATGCCGTGCTGATCTGCCCGCCGGCCTATTATCCCTTTTCGGCTGCCGTTCGCGAGAATCGGCGCAAACTGGTGGAAAGTCCTCTTGTCCTGCGGGAAGGGCAGCAGGGAGAACTAACCTATGAAATCGACTTTGAGGATTTCGAGAACAAGATACGGGAAAATCAGGTGAAACTCTTTCTGCTTTGCAGTCCGCACAACCCGGTGGGGCGGGTCTGGCGCATGGAGGAGCTTGCCCGCATCGGGGAAATCTGCCGGCGGCACCAGGTGATCGTCGTTGCCGATGAGATCCATCAGGACTTCGTGCGGGCGCCTTTCCGGCATACCGTCTTTGCCAGCCTCTCTTCGGAGATCGACGATCTTGCCATTACCTGCACCAGTCCCAGCAAGACCTTCAACCTGGCCGGGTTGCAGATTTCCCATGTGTTCATAAAGAATGACAAGTTGCGTCAAAGATTCCGTCGGGAACTTTCCGCTGCCGGCTACAGCCAGCCCAATGCTCTTGGCCTGTTTGCGGCGAAAGCGGCCTATAGCCAGGGCGTGCCTTGGCTGAATGAGCTTCTGGCCTATTTGGAGGAAAACCTGCGGCGCACCAGGGAGTTCTTGGCTGAACGTCTGCCCAAGGTGCGCCTCGTCGAGCCGGAAGGTACCTATCTTCTGTGGCTGGATTTTTCGCGCTATGGCCTCACGGACAAGGAGCTTGAGGAAATCATCATCCAAAAGGGAAGGCTTTGGCTGGACGGCGGGCATATCTTCGGTGCCGGTGGGGAAGGATTCCAGCGCATCAACATGGCATGTCCCTGGAGCATGCTGGAGGAAGGGCTGACACGTCTGGAAAAATGTTTTGGAAGGGGCTGACCTGTCCATGAAAAATCCTTTGCGCTACCAGATTTCCGAATATGATTGCGGTCCGACCTCGCTGCTGAATGCCTTGAGCTTCCTGTTTGAGCGTGAGGAAATCTCGCCGGAAATCATTCGAAACATCATGCTTTATTCCTTGGACTGCTATGAGAGGGGAGGAGCCCTGGGAAAAAGGGGGACTTCCCGCATGGCCATGATGTTCCTGGCAAATTGGCTGGAGGGTGTCGGGAGCATGGGCATCCTTCCTGTTGCAAGCCGTTACCTGTCCGGCGATGCCGTATACATGGGGAAGGGAAGCCCTGTGGTGGAGGCCCTGCATCGGAAGGGCGTTGCCGTGGTGCGGCTGAATTTCGACGGCGATCACTATGTCCTGCTCACGGGAGAGCAGGAGGGGAACATTTATTTGTTTGATCCGTATTGCCTGGAACATGACCTGGGAAATAAGGTTATCAAGAGCGTGGGGGAACACCCCAAGGAGTATAACCGCATCGTCCCCTTTGGATGCTTCAACCTCGAAAACGAGGAGCCTTACGCCTTGGGCAGCGTGGACAATAGGGAAGCCGTCCTCATTTTTAACCGCAAGACCATGCTTACGGCAGATAATACGATTGAGTATTATATATAAAATATACTTTTTATATATGTATTGACGCTTTTTATGAAATATGATACAATATGATAAATTATAAACATACATACCTAGTATGTTTATAATTTTTTAGAGAGGGGATTGGCGATGAACATTTTTGATGCAGTGGGAAATACGCCTCTCTTCAAGCTCCAGCATGTTTATAGGTCAGAACGCGGCATTGATGTCTATGGAAAGGGAGAGTTCCTGAATCCCAGCGGGTCGGTGAAGGACCGGGCGGCCAAGGCGATGCTGCTGGACGGATGGAACAGCGGCAGGCTGAAGCCGGGCATGGAGATCCTGGATGCCACCAGCGGCAGCACGGGGATTGCCTACGCCATGATGGCGGCACAGATCGGCTGTTCTGTAACGCTCTGCATGCCCGCCAATGTCAGCAGGGAGCGCAAACAGATCGTGCATGCCTATGGTGGCAGGATCATCGAGACCAGCCCCTTGGAAGGATCGGAAGGAGCATTGAAAATCGCCGCCCGGATGGCAGCCGAGGAGCCGGGGCGGTATTTCTATCCGGATCAGTACAACAATGGGCAGAACTGGCGGGCACACTATGAAACCACCGCCGAGGAAATATGGGAGCAGACGGGAGGAGCCGTCACCCATTTCGTCGCCGGGACGGGGACAGCGGGAACTTTTGTGGGAACGCTCCGCCGCCTGAAAGAGCTCAATCCCAACATCTGCGGCGTTCTCATGCAACCGGACTCGCCCTTTCACGGTTTGGAGGGACTAAGGCATATCGGCACGGCGCAATATACAGGATTTTTTGACGAATCCCTGGCCGATGAGGAACTTGCGGTGGACACGGAGGCAGCCTATGCCATGACCCGCCGCCTCGCCAGGGAGGAAGGCCTTTTGGTGGGCATCAGCGCAGCCGCCAATGTGCTGGCGACCATTGAGACGGCAAAAAACGCGCCGGATGGTTCCGTCATTGTAACCGTTCTCTGCGATAGCGGGATTCGCTATCTGGACGAGCCGGTATGGACTATGGAAGGATGATTCAGATATGGCAGCAACGGTACTTATTCCCACAACTCTCCGTAGCTTCACGGGGAATCGCTCAGAGCTTTCGCTTGCCGGTTCCACGGTGGCACAGCTTCTGGATGCCCTGGTGGAGGAATGTCCGGATGCGAAAAAGGCACTTTTTGACGGGGAAGGAAAACTGCGTTCCTTTGTGAACGTGTTTGTGGACGGCAGGAATATCAAGGAACTGGCAGGCTTTGCCACAGAGGTGCCCGAAGGGGCAGAGGTCATGCTGATTCCCGCCATTGCCGGAGGTTCCGGCAGGGAGAGCGTGATTGAGGAGCGGGATAGCGAAAAGCTGTCAAATGATGAGATTTCCCGCTATAGCAGGCATTTGCTCTTGAAAGAGGTTGGCCTCAAGGGGCAGCGACGGCTCAAATCGGCCAAGGTGCTGATTGTCGGACTGGGAGGCCTGGGAACCCCTTTGGCCCAGTATCTGGCGGCGGCAGGGGTGGGAACCATCGGGCTCCTGGACTATGATGCTGTGGAAGCATCCAACCTGCAGCGGCAGGTCATCCATCGCACCCGTGATGTAGGGCGCCCCAAGGTCGCTTCGGCAAAGGATGCCGTGAAGAACATCAATCCCCTGGTGAAGACTGAGGCATACAATATGCGCCTCACGGCTGAAAACGCTTTGGATATCATTGGTGAGTACGACATCGTGGCCGATGCGACGGACAACTACAAGAGCCGCTACCTCATCAATGATGCCTGCGCGATTCTTGGAAAGCCGGATGTGTTTGGGGCCATGTACCAGTTCGAGGGCCAGGCCTCGGTCTTTTATGCCAGGGAGGGGCCTTGCTATCGCTGTGTCTATCCTTCTCCTCCGCCGCCCGGGCTTGTTCCATCTTGCGCCCAGGGCGGCGTGGTCGGGGTACTTCCCGGCATCATCGGCACCATCCAGGCCAATGAGGTCATCAAGCTCATTGTCGGCGGCGGCGAGCCTTTGATTGGGAGGCTGCTGGTATTTGACGCATGGAAGATGAAATTCCGGGAACTGAAAATCGCAAAGAATGAGGATTGCCCGCTTTGCGGAAAGCAGGCGAACATCACGGAACTGAAGGAATATGACTATGACGAGTTCTGCGGCCTGCGGCAGGAGGAAAAGGAAGAACCCATCGAGGGAATTGAAGCCAGGGAACTGAAACGGCGCATGGACGCGGGGGAGCCGCTGACCATCGTGGATATCCGCGAGCCCCATGAAAGGGCCATCGTCAAGTTCCCGAAGGCCGTGGTCATCCCCATCGGACAGCTGGCCCGTCGGCAGGATGAGCTGAACCCCAAGGTGGACACGGTATTCATCTGCAAGGAAGGAAAGCGAAGCATCCTCGCCATCCGTACCTTGCGGGAGGCGGGCTACAAGGGCCCCATGTACAACCTGAAAGATGGCATCAATACCTGGGCCAGGGATGTAGATCAGTCTCTTCCCCAGTATTGACATAAAGAAATCTGTGTAAACATTTTAGGAGGAGTCACAATGGCAGACGAGAAGAAGATCAACGCTTTGGGCAAGGAAGTTGCCTACAATCTTGCGGATATCACGAAGACGAGGCCGCAGTTCAGGTCCATCACGCCCCGCTGGCTTACGAAGCTCTTGGAGTTCAAGGGACTGGAGTCCGGCATTTACCGGGTGAACAAGGTAGTGGAGGGCGACACCCCGCTGGATGTTTTGTGCAGCTCGGAGAAGAAGTCGGACATCATCCCCCAGGGCTATGTAGAATACGAGCTCAAGCCACGGGAGTACATCCTGAACTCCATTTCCACCATCATCAATGTCAACACGGCGGTGCAGGATGTGTACAGTTCTCCCTATGACCAGGCCAAGGAACAGCTTTCCCTTGCCATCGAGAGCCTTCGGGAGCGGCAGGAGAGCCAGATCATCAATAACGACGATTATGGTCTCCTCAAGAACGTGGCGGATTCCCAGCGCATCCAAACGAGGACTGGCGCGCCCACGCCGGATGATCTCGACGAGCTCATCACGAAGGTGTGGAAGGAGCCTTCCTTCTTCCTGGCACATCCCCGTGCCATTGCGGCTTTCGAGCGGGAATGCACGAAGCGCGGCGTACCTCCTGTCACCGTGAACCTTATCGGGGGGACCTTCATCACCTGGCGGGGCATTCCCCTCATTCCCACGAACAAGCTTTTGGTGGATGGCCTCAAGGAACCGAAAAGCCAGAGCGGGAAGACGAACATCCTGCTTCTGCGCACGGGCGAGGCAAAGCGTGGTGTCGTCGGCCTCTATCAGGCGGGCATGAAGGATGAGGCATCCCGCGGCCTGTCTGTGCGCTATCGCGGCATCGATGACAAGGGCGTCGCATCCTACCTCCTGTCCCTGTACTGCTCGGCCGCCATTCTGGCAGATGATGCTTTGGCCGTGCTGGAGGATGTGGAGGTAGGTGAGTACTATGATTACTAATCCCGCCATCCCCGCAGGGCTACCGACGGAGTCGGAGCTCCTGTCTCTGGCAGGCGAGTTTGAAGCAGAGACCTGCGCCAATGGCATCAACGCCCTTTTGACTGACGGCAATCCTCAGGTCATAAGCCAGGCCATCGCGAAAGCGGAATCGGCAGCCGGGCATTATCCTCTGGCTGATGCCGACTATGCGGGGCTGATTGATGAGGTTTTGGCAGCAGGAAATATCGTTGCCCCTGCGGCTGCGGCACTTGCAGAGGAGCCCACTGCCGGCTACCAGCCTTCCGTCATTTCCGTCAGGGAAGCGGAAAAAGGCACACAGACAGTGGAAACGGCGCCTTCCGCCAAGTCTGGCAGCATTGTGGTCGGCACCAAGTCTCTGGAGGATATCCGCCGTGACTTCCCGATTCTCTCGGAGAAGATCCATGGGCATGATCTCGTCTGGCTGGACAACGGTGCGACCACTCAGAGGCCCCGGGCGGTCATTGACCGTCTCGTGCATTACTACCTCCACGAGAATTCCAATGTCCATCGCGGTGCCCATGAGCTGGCGGCCCGCTCCACAGATGCCTATGAGGGAGCGCGGCAGACCGTAGCGGATTTCATCGGGGCACACTCCAAGGACAATATCGTCTTTGTGCGTGGCACCACGGAGGGCATCAACCTCGTGGCGCAAAGCTATGTCAAGCAATATCTCCAGCCGGGGGATGAGATCATCCTGACACTTCTGGAGCATCATGCCAACATTGTTCCCTGGCAGCTCGTTGCACAGGAGACGGGAGCGGTGCTGAAGGTCGCTCCCGTGGATGATCGCGGGCAGATCATCCTGCCGGAGTATGAAAGGCTCTTTACCCGCCGGACAAAATTTGTTTCGGCCACTCATGTGTCCAATGTTCTCGGCACCGTCACCCCTGTCCATGAGCTGGTACAGATTGCCCATCGTCATGGCGCCCGAATCCTGATTGACGGTGCCCAGTCGGTGGCTCATCTCCCGGTGGACGTGTCTTCCATGGATGCGGATTTCTTCGTATTCTCCGGCCACAAGATTTTTGCCCCCACGGGCATTGGCGCGGTCTATGGAAAGAAGGAGGTGCTGGAGGCTGCCAGACCTTACCAGGGCGGCGGAAACATGATCAAGGACGTTACCTTTGAACGTACCATCTACAATCCCGCGCCCAACAAGTTCGAGGCAGGGACAGGGAGCATTGCCGATGCCGTGGGGCTCGGGGCGGCTCTTGAGTACCTGAATGGTATCGGGATGCCCGCCATCAGCCGGTATGAGCACGAGCTGACCGAGTACGCCATGGGGGAACTGGCGAGTATCCCCGGCCTTACTCTTATCGGCACAGTTCCGGACAAGGCAGGGGTCCTGTCCTTCGTTCTGGAGGGCCAGGACATCGTGAGCGTGGGCGAGCGCCTGAACCAGTACGGCATCGCCGTTCGCGCAGGACACCATTGCGCACAGCCCATCCTGCGCCATTACGGACTGGAAGGCACGGTGCGCCCCAGTCTGGCGTTCTACAACTCCCCGGAGGATATTGACGCGCTGGTACGCGCTCTTTATTCCATGGTTTGACGGTTTCATGTACGGTCGGCGAGCAGCGGAAACATCCGCTGTCTTCGCTGGCCGTTTTGGGATAAGCGAGGAGGTTTTTTTGTGTCGGATATGATTTCCAATGGCATCCAGGGGGCTATTCAGGGCATCCTGTCGGATTATGAGAAAGGGCGCAGCATCGACAAGCTGGATGTGTTCCGCCAGCCGGACCGCCACATGATCACGGAACTGACGGAGAAGCTGTTCCGCGTGGTGTATCCCGGTTTCTTCAAGGACAGGTCCTATCGGGTCTACAACGTGAAAAACAACCTTTCCCTGGTCATAGAGGATATTGCGTATCTTCTCAACAAGCAGATTGCCATTGCCTTGGAATACAACCTGCATTCCGGGGGGGAGAGCGAGGACATCGAGGGGCGTTCCCAGCTCATCACATTGGAATTTTTGAAAAAGATTCCTGCGATACGGGAATTCATCGAGACGGATGTCCAGGCGACCATGGACGGCGATCCTGCAGCCTACAGCGAAGATGAGATCATTTTCTCCTATCCCGGCATCCATGCCATTACGGTGCACCGTCTGGCCCATGCCCTCCATGGCCTCGGGGTGCCGGTGCTTCCCCGCATCATGAGCGAGTATGCCCATAGCCGCACGGGCATTGACATCCATCCGGGTGCGAAGATCGGCAAGTTCTTCTTCATTGACCATGGCACGGGTATTGTCATCGGCGAGACCACGACCATCGGGCACCATGTGAAAATCTATCAGGGGGTCACACTGGGGGCGCTTTCCACAAAGGGCGGACGCCACCTGCGAAGCCTCAAGCGGCATCCCACGATTGAGGACTATGTGACCATCTATTCCGGCGCCTCCATCCTTGGAGGGAATACTGTCATTGGGGAGGGCGCCATCATCGGCGGCAACGCATTTATCACGAAGTCCGTGGCTCCGGGAACACAGATCAGTGTGAAGAACCAGGAGCTTCACTATGACAAGAAGAAGAACATCGTGAACAAAGCGGATTTTGAAGAAGATGAAGCCTGGTTCTATATGATTTGACAAGCAAGGCCCTGCCATAACGGCGGGGCTTGACTTTTCCCATTCATCTTGTGTTGACAATTATTGATATATGGTGTAGAATACAGTAAATTCATATATATATAGTATGCTTTATAAAAGGAGATGTACTTCATGGGAAAAAAATCGCTTACCGTCATTGCTGCAATGGTATCCATGCTGCTCTTGGCCGCAGGGTGTGGTGGAACAGCGGAAACAGAGAAGGAAATCCGTTTGGGGGCGACTGCCGGTCCACATGCGGAGGTTGCTGAAGCTGTTGCGAGAGAAGCAGGGAAACAGGGAATCAAGGTGAAGGTTGTTGAGTTTTCGGACTATGTGACGCCGAACCAGGCATTGGCAGATGGGGACCTGGAACTGGACAGCTACCAGCATGAACCGTTCCTTAGAAATTTCAATAAGGAGAAGGGGACTGACCTCAGCCCCATTGGTACGACCATCCTTATGCGCATGGGCATCTACAGCGACAAGGTACACGATGTTGCATCGGTGCCGGAGGGGGCAAAAGTGGCAATCCCCAACGACCCTACTAACGGAGGCAGAGGTTTGGTTCTGCTGGAAAAGGCCGGGCTCATCAAACTTCGTGAAGGTGCCGGCTTCAAGGCGACGGTGCAGGATGTGGTAGAGAACCCCCGGCATCTTCAGTTCGTGGAACTGGAGGCAGCGCAGCTTCCCCGCAGTTTGTCGGATGTGGACATAGCTGCCATCACGATGAACTATGTCATGAGTGGCGGGTTGGATGTGGAGAAACAGGGCATTTTCCTGGAGGACAAGAGCGAACCTTTGGCAGTCATGGTTCTGGCTGCCCGTACGAAGGATAAGGATAAGCCGGAGTACAGGAAAATCGCAGAGATTTTCCATTCGGATGCGGTGAAGGAATTTATTGCAGAGCAGTACAAGGGCACCATTGTGCCAGCGGAATGAGGTGGCGATATGCAGAAGCTCAGCGAGCGCACCGCACATTTCACGGATTCTGTCATACGGCGCATGACGCGCATCGCAAATCTTCACGGGGCAGTCAATCTCTCCCAGGGATTTCCTGATTTTGCGCCTCCGAAGGAAATCACGGAACGACTGGCAGAGGTTGCGCAAAGCGGCCCACATCAGTATGCGGTCACTTGGGGGGCACAGAATTTTCGGGAAGCCCTGGCCAGAAAGCAGGAGCATTTTTCCGGGCTTGCCGTGAATCCAAACGAGGAAATCGTCGTGACCTGCGGCAGCACAGAGGGCATGATGGCGGCGATGATGTCTGTGGTGAATCCGGGGGACAAGGTGGTGGTCTTTTCCCCATTCTACGAAAACTACGGGGCGGATGCCATCCTTTCCGGAGCGGAGCCTGTCTATGTGCCTCTTGTGCCTCCGGAATTCCTGTTTGATGCGGAAGTGCTGGAAGATGCATTCCGGCAGGGAGCAAAAGCGCTGATTCTGTGCAATCCCTCCAATCCATGCGGAAAGGTGTTCACCAAGGAGGAACTGGAAGTCATAGCGAGGCTGGCCAGGAAATACGATGCCTATGTCATTACGGACGAGGTGTATGAGCATATTCTCTATGCACCGCACAGGCATTTGTATCTGGCAGTTCTTCCGGGCATGAGGGAGCGTACCATCATCGTAAGCTCCCTGTCCAAGACCTACTCCATTACGGGCTGGCGTCTTGGCTACGTTATCGCCCATCCAACGATTATCGAGAGAGTGAAGAAGGTGCATGATTTCCTGACGGTGGGAGCAGCCGCGCCGCTTATGGAAGCGGCAGTCGTGGGGCTGAATTTCCCGGATGCTTACTATCAGGAACTGCAAGCCCATTATGCGCATATGAAGGAATTGTTCGTTGGCGGTCTGAAAAGGCTCGGCTTTACAGTAACCGATCCACAGGGAGCCTATTATGTGCTCATGGATGTGAGCGAGTTCGGCGTTAGGGATGACTACGGTTTTTCCGAATGGCTGGCATCTGAAGTGGGCGTGGCAGCAGTTCCGGGGTCCAGTTTCTTCCACGAGGATGTGCATCACCTTGTGAGGTTCCATTTTGCCAAGGAGGATGCCACGTTGAACGAGGCACTGAATCGTTTGGAAAATCTGCGGAAAATGGCACAGGGGCAAAAGAATTGGAAATGAAATAGCCGCCTCTTTAACTGTGCAGATATGTCAATTGGAAGACTTTGCCGTTGGCAAAATTTGAACAATGCGTTATAATAAATTAGCTATATTCATACATAGCTAGTATGTTTATACTTTTAAAAAGAAGGAAGGAACCTTTATGTCAAATCAAAGAAAAGATGAGGTAAGCGAGGTTGCCCAAGAGGCGATACAGAAGGCTCAAGGGCAAGGCCGGGGCAGACAGTTTGTGCTGTGGTTTGCAGCGCTCATCTTGGGTGGCGGACTGGGCTGGCTTGGCATACCGGTGCTCAATGAACTGTTCAATTTCATTGCTGCTGTCTTTACGCGGCTCTTTCAGTTCATTGCCGTGCCGACGATTGCCCTGGCAGTCATCACGACGCTGGCAGCCTTGGGGGCAAAAAAGGACACGGGGCGCATTTTTGCCCATGCCGTGACCTACACGATTCTTACAACAATTTCCGCAGCAGCAGTAGGACTCGTTCTTTATCTCTGGATTGCCCCTGGCAATTTGCCGGCAGAGGTCATCGGGCAGGGGGCAGCGGATGTTCCGCAAAAGCTCGGCTCGTTATCTTATTATGACCATATTCTCTCTGTGATACCAAACAATGTCCTTCAGCCCATTTTGGCAGGAAATGTGCTCTCCGTCCTCTTGATTGCTGCTGCTGTAGGCTTGGGACTGGCCTTTATGCCAAAAACGGAAAACCGGGCCGTCCTGCTGAAAGGAATCTATGGCTTGCAGGAATTGCTCTTCACTTTGATCCGTGCGCTGCTTTGGGCGCTGCCCGTTGGGATTTTGGCCTTTGCCGGACAACTGAGTGCACAGATTGAGGCGGGTATCATCGTTGGTGCCTTGGGAAAATATACAGCCGTGGTCATGGGCGGCAACTTTATCCAGTTCTTTTTCGTCCTGCCGTTGTTCATGGTACTGCGTGGAGTGAATCCTCTCCATGTGTTCCGGAAAATGTCTCCGGCGCTTGCCGTAGCCTTGTTTACGAAAAGTTCCGCCGGTACGCTCCCGGTGACACTGGCTTCGGCAGAAAGGAATCTCAAGGTCAATCCTGCTGTGGCGCGTTTTGTGTTGCCAATCTGCACTACCATCAACATGAACGGTTGTGCGGCGTTTATTCTCGTTACTTCTTTGTTCGTGATGCAGAATGCGGGTTTTGAGCTTTCCCTTGGCACGATGATTACCTGGGTGTTCATCTCGGTGCTCGCTGCCGTCGGCAATGCCGGCGTTCCCATGGGATGCTATTTTCTCACCCTTTCCCTCATGTCCTCTATCGGGGCCCCTGTGGGCTTGATGGGTGTTATCCTGCCCATCTATACCGTGATAGATATGGTGGAGACGGCAGAAAATGTTTGGTCGGATTCTTCCGTTTGCGCCATGACCGATCATGATTTGGCCGATACGTTGGAAATTTCCAGTGAAGCAACTCCGGCAGCATCCTGATACAGGGAACGGCTCTTGAAGAACTTGACTGGCGAGCTTGCCGGAGCGGCCTCAATGGAATTGGAGGAGACAAAATGGCAATGGACGGATTGCATGAGAAATATGAGCGACTGAAAGCGAACCTGGCGAGCCTGGAAAGCGTGGCGGTTGCCTTCTCCGGCGGGGTGGACAGCACTTTCCTCTTGAAAACCGCCAACGATGTGCTGGGGGATAAGGCAATCGCCTTTACGGCAACTTCTGCCTCCTTTCCACAGCGTGAGCTTGACGAGGCCAGGAAGTTTTGTCAGCGGGAGGGAATACGGCAAATCATCTGCGAATCGGAGGAACTCTCCATCGAGGGCTTCCGCCAAAATCCCAAGAACCGCTGCTATCTCTGCAAGAAAGAACTGTTCCAGAAGTTCAGGAAGATTGCGGAGGAACAGGGAATTCTTCATGTGGTCGAAGGTTCCAATATGGATGATAACGGGGACTACCGTCCGGGATTGCAGGCAGTGGCAGAGCTTTCCATCGAAAGCCCATTGCGCAAAGTGGGACTCTGGAAGGAGGAAATCCGTGTCCTGTCCAGGGAATTGGGGCTCCCCACTTGGGAAAAGCCATCGTTTGCCTGTCTGGCCTCCCGGTTCCCCTACGGTGAAACCATCACCAGGGATAAGCTCTCCATGGTGGAAAAGGCAGAGGATTTCCTGCTCAAGAAGGGATTCCGGCAAGTCCGGGTGCGCATCCATGGGACTTTGGCGCGCATAGAGCTCCTGCCCGAAGAATTCCCGAAAGTTTTTGTTGGTGGCCTGCGTGAGGAAATCCTTCATGCATTCAAGTCTTATGGTTTCATCTATGTCTCCTTGGATTTGGCGGGCTATCGTACCGGAAGCATGAACGAGGTTTTGAGGGATAAGTGAAGATTTTCGTGGAAAGGGGAGGTCTCTCATGAGTTATCGATTTGCGACCAGGCTGCTTCATGAAGCGTTTCCGCCCGACAAGGCCACAGGAGCCACAACATCGTCTATTTGCCAAACAGCGGCTTACGCCCAGGAAACGGCAGAAGATATGGCAAAGGTTTTTGCCGGAAAAAAATCCGGGTTTGTCTATACCCGCGTGGGAAACCCGACGCTTGCCACCTTTGAGCGGCGGCTTGCGGCACTGGAAGAAGGTATTGGGGCATTGTCCTTTGCCTCCGGCATGGCAGCGGTTTCCATGTCCATCATGAATATCGTGGGAGCCGGTGATGAGATTGCAGCCAGCGGTTCCTTGTTCGGAGGAACAAGCTCTTTGTTTAGAGAGCTTGCAACCTATGGTATCCGTGTGCGCTATACGGAAGAAAACAGTCCGGATGCATTCGCTGCCTGTCTTACGGAAAAGACAAAACTGATCTACACGGAGACCATCGGCAACCCAAAGCTGGATGTTGCCGACATAGGCGCCTTGGCAGAACTGGCTCACGCCCATGGATTGCCGCTGTTCGTGGACAACACAGTGACAACACCCTATCTCGTCAGGCCGCTTGCCCTTGGCGCAGATGTGGTCATACACTCAACTTCCAAGGCTATCAACGGCAATGGGAATTCCGTGGGTGGCATTGTGGTGGTTGGAAAATTCCCTTGGAATGCTGAAAAGTTTCCCAAGCTTGCGGAGTTTTCCGCTTTCGGTCCCATGAGCTACCTTGCCCGTCTCAGTGCGCGTATGAGGGCAGATTTTGGCAGTGCTCTTTCTCCCTTCAACGCTTATCTGACAGGCATTGGACTGGATACGCTGGCACTCCGCATGGAACGCGCCTGTGAAAATGCCATGGCTCTGGCAAGCTATTGCAGGACGAAAGAGTCTGTGAAGGTCAATTATCCCGGCTTGCCGGACAGTCCGGAACATGAGCTTGCCCGGCGGCAGTTTGCGGGGCATTACGGCACAATGCTGACGCTTTCACTGGGGAGCCAGGAAAGAGCCTTTCGTTTTATCAATCATCTTTCCCTTGCACTGAATGTGTCCAATATTGGCGATGCCCGGACGTTGGTCATTCACCCGTGGTCAACGATTTTTCTCCATGCCAGCGAGGAGGAAAAGGCACGGGCAGGGGTTACGGATGACCTTGTGCGGGTAAGTGTGGGTATTGAGGATAAAGATGATCTGCTCAATGACTTTGGGAACGCTTTGGACAAAGCCTGATTTGCAAAAGTACGCTTGTTTTGATAAGCTGTTGAAGGCAATAAGGCGTGTTGAGTAAGACCGATGAAATGAGGGATGGATATGAGACGTGAACATCAATGCTGGTTGAGCCAGTATCTGCAGAGAGACATGAGCATCAAGATCTATGGAGAAGGGGGAACCCCGATTCTGGTGTTCCCTACACAGGATGCCATGAGCGATAATTTCGAGAACTTCGGCATGATCGACACGCTGGCGGGTTATCTGGACAGCGGAAAGATTCAGCTTTTCTGCATAGATACCGTGGATATCGAAACCTGGTCCAACGTATGGGGGGACAAGGACTGGAGAGCCAATCGGCAGGAAGCCTATTACAACTATGTCATCGAGGAAGTCTTGCCATTTATCCGGAAGATCAACGGCGGGGAAAGGCTTCCCATCGTCACAGGGTGCAGTCTGGGCGGTATGCATGCCGCTATTCTTTTCCTGCGCCGTCCGGAGCTTTTTTCCGGCATCTTGTCGCTGTCCGGGGTGTATGATGCCAAGTTCTTCTTTGACGGCTGGCTGAACTCTGTCCTCTACGAAAGTTCCCCGGTGGATTTCCTGCCACAGATGCCGCAGGATCATCCCTATATCAAGGTCTATAACGAGAAATCCATCATCCTTTGCGTCGGCCAGGGTGCCTGGGAGGAAGAAGGCCGACGGACAACAGCCATGATGAGAGATCTTTTCCGGGAAAAAGGAATCCGGGCATGGGTGGATTTTTGGGGATTTGACGTGGATCATGACTGGCTTTGGTGGAAGAAACAGATCTTGTACTTCCTGCCGTATTTGCTGAACGAAAAGAAATGGGAGGGAGAGTGTCCATGAACTTCGTATTCATTTCCCCGCATTTTCCGAAACACTACTGGAACTTCTGTGACCGTCTTCATAAGAACGGTGTCAACGTGCTGGGCATTGGGGATTGCCCTTATGATGATTTGGGGGAGGAACTCAAAGAGTCTTTGACGGAGTATTACTTCATCCCGGATTTGTCCAATTATGATGACATCTACCGTGCTGTGGCTTTTTTTGCTTTCAAGTATGGGAAGATTGACTGGATCGAGTCCAACAACGAATTCTGGCTGGAGCAGGATGCGCGGCTTCGCACGGATTTCCATGTCACTACCGGGGAACAGTATGAGAACATCGGGCGCATCAAGAACAAGTCCGCCATGAAGGAATACTATGCCAGGGCCGGCGTTCCCACGGCACGGCTGCACAAGATTACGGACTATGATGCGGCGCGGCAGTTCATCGGGGAAGTCGGCTATCCTGTCATCGTGAAGCCTGATGTGGGGGTCGGGGCCAGCGACACCTACAAGCTGGAAAATGAGGAGGATCTGCGCGACTTCTTTGCGAAGAAAATCGAGGTTCCCTATGTCATGGAGGAATTTGTGACAGGGGACATCTGCTCTTACGATGCCATCATCGATGCAGATTCCAATCCTCTGCTGGAATCCATGACAGTCTGGCCTCCTTCGGTCATGGACATTGTGCTGAGGCAGCTTGATCTTTCCTACTACACGGCAGCCCATGCGCCGGTGGAACTGAAGGGCGTGGGACGCGCTACCGTCAAGGCCTTTGGCGTGAGGAGCCGTTTCGTCCATCTGGAGTTCTTCCGTTTGACCAAGGCAAAGCCTGGATTGGGGGAAGTGGGCGATTTCGTGGGGCTGGAGGTCAATATGCGTCCGGCCGGGGGCTATACGCCGGACATGATTGACTTTGCCCATTCCACGGACGTGTATCAGATCTGGGCAGACATGGTGACCGACAACAAGAGGAAGCTCCCCGACAGCGGGCAGCATTCCTGCGCTGTCTATGCCAGCAGGCGTGACTGTCACCGCCATGTCCATTCCCATGAGGAGATTTTGGAGCGTTACGGGGAGAGCATCGTCATGTGCGAGCGCATGCCGGAGATGATGGTGCCCCAGATGGGCAATCAGATGTACACCGCCAAGGTGCCCGATGAGCAGGCGGTGGAAGAGTTCATCCGGTTTGTGCAGGAAAAAAAGGAATAAGGACAAGAAGGGAAGGCCTGAGATAGCCTTCCTTTTTGTTACATATTTTTATTAACATATTATTTTTATAAGAAATATATGCTATTTTATTGACAAAGCTATTGCCATCATCTATAATAACGGAAGTATTGTTTTGCAAAACATATATGTTAGCTATGTATTCGGAGGTGGCAATCATGAAAATGAAGCAGATTCTCAGTCTGGCATTGGGTGCTCTTTTTGTTGCGGGGGTGATGGCCGGGTGCGGCACGGAGGAAAAAACCGGTGCCGGCAGCGAAGGCGCCAAAGAATTCCTCAACGTATCCTATGACCCGACGCGGGAACTTTACGCCGAATTCAACAAGGAATTCACGAAGGTGTGGAAGGAGCGTTCCGGCAAGGATATGACATTCACCCAGTCCAACGGCGGTTCCGGAAAACAGGCCCGCTCCGTTATCGAAGGGCTGGAGGCGGATGTTGTGACACTGGCGCTGGCTTACGATGTGGATGAGATCGCTCAGGCGGGACTCATCAAGGGGGATTGGCTCAAGAAATTCCCCGACAATTCCGCTCCCTATACTTCCACGATTGTTTTTCTTGTCCGCAAGGGAAATCCAAAGAACATCAAGGATTGGGATGATCTGGTGCGTGACGATGTGGCCATCGTGACGCCAAACCCCAAGACTTCCGGCGGCGCACGTTGGAACTATCTGGCGGCATGGGAATTTGCCCGCAGGAAATTTGGCGGGAACGAGGCGGAAGTAAAGGAATTCATCAAGAAGCTCTTCAAGAATGTAGTGGTCCTGGACTCCGGCGCACGAGGCGCAACCACCAGTTTTGTTCAGCGTGGGCAGGGAGATGTGCTCATTGCCTGGGAGAACGAGGCGCTCATAACCCTCAAGGATTCCCCGGACTATGAGATTGTGGCTCCTTCCCTTTCCATCCTTGCCGAGCCTTCTGTGGCTGTTGTGGATGAGGTTGTGGACCGCAAGGGAACACGTGAGGTGGCGGAAGCCTACATCAAATATCTCTACGAGCCGGGCGGACAGGAAATCGCCGCCAAGAATTTCTATCGTCCGCGCAACAAGGAAATCCTCGCAAAATATAAGTCCCAGTTCCCTGAAATCACGCTTTTCACCATTGACGAGGCATTTGGCGGCTGGTCAAAGGCTCAGAAGGAACACTTTGCCGACGGCGGCACCTTCGACCAGATCTATCAAAAGTAGATTTCATAGTGGCAAGGAGGTTTTTATGGGCAGTTCAGGCAAGGTTATCCCTGGTTTTCATTTTACCATGGGCATCACTTTTTTCTATCTTTCCCTGATATTTCTCCTGCCGCTGGTTGCCTTCGTGTTCTTTGCCAGCGGCATGGGATGGGAGAAGTTTATTGACAAGGCTTTTGAATACCGGATTGTGCATGGATATTGGATGAGTTTTTCCTGCGCCTTGGCAGCCGCCGTCATCAACAGTTTTTTTGGTCTGCTCCTGGCTTGGATATTGGTGCGCTATGATTTTCCGGGCAAGCGCATCATGGACGGGCTCATCGATCTTCCCTTTGCGCTTCCGACGGCGGTGGCCGGTATTGCGCTTACCACGCTTTATGTGGAAACCGGCTGGATGGGACAATTCCTTTATGCTCTCGGCATCCCCTCTGCTTTTTCGGCAGTGGGGATTACCATCGCCTTGGTTTTTGTGGGCATTCCCTTTGTGACGCGCAGCGTCCAGCCCGTACTCAAGGATCTGGAACCTGAGATTGAGGAGGCAGCAGCCATTTTGGGCGCAGGGAAATGGCTCACGTTCCGCAAAGTCATTTTCCCGGAACTTGTGGCACCCCTGCTTACCGGGTTTGCCTTGGCATTTGCCAGGGGAATCGGCGAGTATGGCAGCGTGGTATTCATTGCCGGCAATACTCCCTTTGAGACGGAAATCGCCCCGCTCCTTATCATGACGGAGCTGGAGCAATTCGACTATCAGGCGGCGGCAGCGATTGCCATCGTGATGCTGGTGCTTTCCTTCCTCATCTTGCTTAGCATCAACGGTTATCAGCGTTATCGGATCAGAAAGCAGGGGGTGTGACACATGGCAGCAAGCGTAACGCGAAACAGGTTCCTTTCCGCGGATTTCGAGGCGAAACAGCAAATGACATCCGTGTCTTCGGAGATTTTTGTGAAATGGCTGCTCATTTTCCTGGGTGCGGCGTTCCTTTTCGTCATGCTCATCCTGCCGCTCGTCCTGGTGGGATTTGAGGCTCTTGCCAAGGGATGGGATGCTTATCTGGCAGCGCTCACGGAACCCTTTGCCAGAAAAGCTTTTCTTCTTACGGCAGAGGCAACGGTGATTGCCGTCCTGCTCAATGTTGTTTTCGGCCTGGCTTCGGCCTGGCTGTTGACGAAGTTTGACTTTCGGGGCAAGGCCGTGCTTGGCTCTCTGATCGATCTGCCTTTTGCCATCTCCCCTGTGGTAGCGGGATTGTTCTTCATCATGCTCTTTGGCCGCATGAGTCTCATTTACCAGACGCTTCAGGATTTTCATGTGGCTGTTGTCTTTGCGGTTCCTGGCATCATCCTCGCTACGGTATTTGTTACATTTCCCTTTATCACACGGGAGCTTGTGCCTGTGATGGAAGCACAGGGGCGCTCTGAGGAAGAAGCTGCGGCCACCATGGGGGCCGGAGGATGGACGATCTTTCGCCGGGTGACCCTTCCCAATATCAAATGGGGACTGATCTACGGCATCATCCTTTGCACAGCCAGAGCCATGGGGGAATTCGGAGCAGTGTCCGTGGTATCGGGGCATATTCGCGGCAAGACGAACACCTTGCCCCTTCATATCGAGATTCTTTACAACGAATACAATTTCACGGCGGCCTTTGCCGTGGCCTCCATTCTGGTATTTCTCGCTATCCTCATCCTGGTATTGCGTAATCTGGTGGAATGGAAGTTAGAAAGGAAGTCAGAAAGGAGCGGCAATCATGGCTTATGAGGTAGAACTCAGGAATATCGATAAGCATTACGGTGATTTCAAGGCATCGGATCATGTGAATTTTGGGGTGAACCGGGGGAGGCTCATCGGGCTTCTTGGGCCATCCGGCAGCGGAAAGACAACCATACTGCGCATGATTGCCGGGCTGGAGAGACCGGACAGCGGCGACATATTGATTGACGGGCAGCGGGTGAACAATCTCGCCCCCGGCAAACGCGGCATAGGTTTTGTCTTTCAAAACTACGCTCTCTTTCGCCATATGACCGTCAGGGAAAACATCGCCTTTGGGCTGAAAGTCCAGAAAGAAGGCAAGCAGAAGATACGCAGCCGCGTGGATGAGCTCACGCATCTCATCGGCCTTGACAAGTTCGCCGACCGTTATCCCATGCAGCTGTCCGGCGGCCAGAGACAGCGCGTTGCCTTTGCGCGGGCACTGGCGCCAAGCCCTCGCTTGCTGCTTTTGGATGAGCCCTTTGCCGCCATTGACGCAAAGGTGCGCAAGGAACTCCGTGGCTGGCTCAGGGAAACCATCCACAAGCTCGGCATCACCAGTATTTTTGTGACACATGACCAGGATGAGGCCGTGGAGGTGGCGGATGACATCATCATTACCAACAAAGGCCGCGTGGAGCAGACGGGAACTCCCGCCGAAATCTACCAGTTGCCCCGCACGCCTTTTGTGGCAGATTTCATCGGCGAGTCCGTCCATGTGCCGGATTACACCGTATTCAAAGGCTTTGAGGCAGGGGAAGATGGCGCACACCCCGGAATCATCCGTCCGGAATTTGTCGAGATAGGATTGAATGACAAGGAAATCGCCATGCCTCTGGCTGCAGAGCATGGCATTGTACGGGCGACCTATTTCCGCGGGAGCAGCGTGGAGGCTCATGTAGAGGTCAAGGGGCAGATATTGAAAGCGGGCCGGAGCCTTGAAAAACCTCCTTTGCAGGAGGGGGCGGAAGTCCGTGTGCTCATTCATCGCATCCTGAGTTTTGGGGACGGGAAGGCAGAGACTGTCGAAAACAAGTCCAAGAGGAAGGAGTCCGTTGTCATCTGACGGAAAAGGAATGACATGAAAACACTGAGAAAACAAGCGGATATCCTTATCATTGGCGGAGGCGCTGCCGGATGCTATGCGGCCATCACGCTTTCCGAGAAGTATCCGGGAATGTCCGTGCTGCTGGCAGACAAGGCAAACATCAAGCGAAGCGGCTGCCTGGCGGCCGGAGTCAACGCACTGAATGCCTATATCACGCCCGGACATTCCCCCATGGATTATGTCCGTTATGCCGAAAAGGATGCGGAGGGGATTGTGCGGGGCGACCTCTTGCTTTCCATTGCGCAGGGACTGAACCGGGTAACTGAGAAGATGGAGAAGCTGGGGCTTGTGATCCTGAAAAATCCTGACGGGAGCTATGCTGCCCGTGGGGGGCGAAATATCAAGATCAATGGGGAGAACATCAAGCCTTTGCTGGCAGAGGCCGTGAACCGGGCGCGAAATGTCGAGGTCATGAATCACCTGAACATCGTGGGTTATTTGCAGGAAGAGGACGGGACGGTGATTGGTGCGTGGGGCATTGATGTGAAGCAGGAACTTCTGTGCTTTCTGACAGCGCGTTCCGTTATCTGCGCCACGGGCGGCGCGGCAGGGATTTATCTGCCGAACCATCCCGGCACATCCCGCCATAAGATGTGGTACAGCCCCTTCAACACAGGGGCAGGATATGCTATGGGTCTTTTGGCCGGAGCGGAAATGACCACATTCGAGATGCGGTTCATCGCTCTTCGGTGCAAGGACACCATCGCTCCGACGGGAACCCTGGCACAGGGAATCGGCGCTGCCCAGATCAATGCGCGCGGCGAGGAGTATCAGGCTGCTTATGGCAATACCACATCGGAACGGTTGCATGCGGTTGTCTCTGAGAATCTTGCGGGAAGGGGGCCGTGCTGCCTGAAAACAACAGGAATCACAGAAGCAGAGGAGGAGTCCCTGGAAAAGGCCTATCTCAATATGTCCCCGGCACAGACCATGCGTTGGCGCGAGACACGGCTTGGCCCGTCACAGCAGGATGTGGAGATCGAGGGAACCGAGCCTTATATCGTTGGCGGCCACACTGCCAGCGGCTATTGGGTGAACGATGAGAGAGGAACGACGCTTCGGGGGCTTTTTGCGGCAGGGGACGTAGCAGGAGGCGCTCCGCAGAAATATGTGACGGGGGCCTTTGTCGAGGGGGAGATTGCTGCGGGGGCTGCGGCAGAATTTGCCAGGCACAGGGACGATCCCTTTTTGCCACAGGAAACCGTGGAGAAAATTGTGCAATGGACAGAGCATTTCCTGAACCAAACAAAGGACGGGATCTCCGTATATGATACCGATGCCCTGGAAGATGCCATGCAGCAGACGATGGATGAATATGCCGGAGGCATTCGGACCGGCTACCGCTATACAGAGGCGCAGCTTGCCCAGGCGGAAAAGCATATAGAGCGTATCGCAGGGCTTTCTGAGCTCCTTCGTGCTGATGACTTTTACGGACTCATGAAAATCTTTGAGCTCAGGGAACGCCTTGTGGTCGCCCAAGCGCTCATCGCTCACTTGAGGGCAAGGAAAGAGACACGCTGGCATTCCTTTGCGGAAAACCTCGACTATCCCGAAAAAGATGCCGCCTATGAAAAATACATCAATTCTCGTCTGGAAGACGGCAAGGTGAAAATCCTTTGCCGTCCTCTCGTGAAGGCAGGGAGTGATACGGCATGAGCATATTCATTGAACGGGAAAAATGCGTCGGTTGCGGAAGATGTACCGAAGTCTGTCCGGGAAATCTCCTCATTCTGAGAGAGGGAAGAGCGCAGATTCGCGATGTGCGCGATTGCTGGGGCTGCACTGCCTGCGTGAAGGAATGCCCGAGGGAAGCCATTTTCTATTATCTGGCAGCAGACCTTGGCGGTGCGGGCGGGCGGCTCTATGCCAGGGACACGCAGGATTCCCTCAACTGGGTCATGAAATGGCCGGATGGCAGCGAGGACAGCATTCTGGTGAACAAGAAAAAAGCAAATGAGTATTAGGAAGTGAAACTATGGAGCATTTGGACAAACTGGAGGCCGAGAGCATCTATATTCTGCGGGAGGCATACAAAAAGCTCGGGAAGCTTGGGATGTTGTGGTCCATCGGCAAGGATTCGACGGTGCTGCTCTGGCTGGCGAAAAAAGCGTTTTACGGACATGTCCCCTTTCCTTTCATACATGTCGATACGAAGCGCAAGATACCGGAGATGATTGCCTATCGTGACAAGATTGCCAAGGAGCTGTCCCTGGATCTCATCGTCCACACCAACCAGGAGGCCATAGATGCAGGCATCGGCCCGGAAAGCGGGCGGCTTGCCTGTTGCAGGGCGCTCAAGACAGAGGGATTGAAGCAGGTTGTGCATCAGTATGGTTTTGACGGACTTATCGTGGGAGTGCGTCGTGACGAGGAAGGTTCCCGATCCAAGGAGCGTGTTTTCAGCGAGCGCAAGGAGGATGATGCCTGGGATTACAGAAACCAGCCGCCGGAACTTTGGGACCAGTTCAAGACGGATTTTCCCAAGGGACATCATATCCGTGTCCATCCTTTGCTGGCGTGGAATGAGATTGATATCTGGGAATACATCCGTCGGGAGCATATTCCTATCATCGACCTTTATTTCGCCAAGAACGGCAAGCGGTACCGCAGTCTGGGATGCGCCTGCTGCACAGGGCAGATTGATTCCGATGCGGATACGCTGGACAAGATCATCGAGGAACTCAAAACAACGAAGACCAATGAACGTGCGGGGCGCAAACAGGACCAGGAGGATTCCTATGCCATGCAGAAGCTCAGGAAGGAGGGATACATGTGACGCAAAAGCAGGAGGAGATGAATATCGTGGTGGTAGGCCACGTGGACCATGGGAAATCCACGGTGCTGGGGCGGCTGCTCTACGACACTCACTCGCTTCCCTTGGGAGCAGTGGAAAAGGTGAAGAAAATCGCCCACGATACGGGCAAGCCCTTTGAGTACGCGTATCTTCTGGATGCCTTTGAGGAGGAGCAGAAACAAGGCATTACCATCGATACGACACGGATCCAGTTTTTCACGAAAAAGCGGGAATACATCATCATTGATGCTCCCGGCCACAAGGAATTCCTGAAGAACATGATTTCCGGCGCGGCAAGCGCGGAGGCGGCGCTTCTGGTGGTGGATGCCCATGAGGGTGTGCAGGAACAGTCGAGGCGCCACGCCTATATGCTGAGTCTTTTGGGCATCCGGAAGGTCTATGTGCTGGTCAATAAAATGGACCTGGTGGACTATCGGGAGGAACCTTTTCAGGAGATTGTGGAAAAACTGGGGGCATTCCTGGAAGAGCTTGACGTGCATCCCCTTGACTATCTGCCTGTTTCGGGATTCCAGGGCGATAATATTGCGGAAAAATCAGGGAATATGCCATGGTACCAGGGCAAAAGCCTTCTGGAAGCATTGGATTTCATTGAAGGAGAGGAGGCGGCAGAAAATAAGTCCCTGCGTTTTCCCATTCAGGATGTCTACAAGTTCGATGACCGGCGCATCATCGCGGGGCGCATTGAGGCAGGCCATTTGGCCCAGGGAGACGAAATTGCCATCTATCCCGGCGGGCGCAAGACGTCGATTACGGCCATCGCCTATTGGCAGGACAAGGACAAGCGGAGTGAGGCTCATACAGGGGAATCCACGGGCATTCAGGTGCGGGATGAATTTTTCAACCAGCGGGGCGAAATCGTAACCCGTGCAGGGGATACGCCGCCATTGACAGCAAGCAGGTTCCGGGCCTCCATCTTCTGGATGGGAAAGGAACCCTTGAGATTCCATAAGAAATACAAGCTGAAACTTGCCACACAGGAAGTGGAGGCAGAGCTTGCCGCCATCACGAAGATCATAGATGCAGCGGAGCTGACCAGCCGTGAGGAAGCAGAGGAAGTCCGTATCAATGATGTGGCCGAGGTCATCCTGCAGACGAAGGATGAGATTGCCTTTGACCTCTTTCGCGACTGCCAGGCCACAGGGCGTTTCGTTATCGTGGACGGCTACGATGTGGCAGGAGGCGGCATCGTCATTTCGGCGGAAGAGGAAGAAGGTTTCAGCGAGAAAACCATGCGTTATATCATGGAACACTTGCCGTATAATGGCGAGCTTACTGTAGTGGTGAAGAACGGCAAAGTGGACCGGCTGGAACGGATTGAAAAGGAAATCTTTTTGGGAATTGACGGCGAAGGAATTTGAACATGGGGGAGAACACGATGGCGATAGATTACAAGGAACTGAAAAAAGGCGGCTTCATGCGGCAGAAGCAGAAGGACTGCTTTTCCATGCGCCTCAAGTCTGTGGGAGGGCACTTCACGGCGGCGCAGCTCGGCACAGTGCAGAAGGTGGCAGAGGAGTTTGGCGAGGGCTACATCCATCTGACCTCGCGGCAGGGAATCGAGATTCCCTTTATCAAAGCAGAGGACATCGGCGCTGTGAAAAAAGTGCTTTCGGATGGCGGCGTTTCCGTTGGTGTCTGTGGGCCCCGTGTCCGTACCATTACCGCCTGCCAGGGAAATGCTGTCTGTCCGTCGGGGCTCATCAATACCGTGGAACTGGCGAAGGAATTCGATAAGCGCTACGGAGGGCGGGAACTGCCCCACAAGTTCAAGTTTGGCTTCACCGGCTGCCATAACAACTGCCTGAAGGCCGAGGAAAATGACATGGGCATCAAGGGCGGGATGCTTCCTTCCTGGAACAAGGATGCCTGCATCTATTGCGGTGTGTGCGAAGCCGCCTGCCGCAATCATGCCATACAGGTGGACAAGGAAGCAAAGGAGGTGTTCCTCGAGAAGGACAAATGTGTTTATTGCGGCCGCTGCGTGAAGAGCTGCCCTGTGGATGCATGGCAGGGCAAGTCAGGGTTTGTCATCTCCTTTGGGGGACTGTATGGCAATCGCATTGCGGTGGGGAAAACAATCCTTCCCATCGTGTTCGAGGAGAGCAAGCTTTACAAGATCGTGGAGGTGGCTTTGGATTTCTTCGAAAAGAATGCCAAACCCGGTGAACGGTTCCGGAGCATGCTGGATCGTATAGGATGGGAGGGGTTCCGGAAAGAACTGGAAGCTGTATCATAAATATTGAGTGCGGATGATTTATGGCCATCGGAGATGATTTCCGGTGGTCATTTTGCATATCATACTAATTAACTATGAAATATATGAAAAACTTGTTGACAAAGATGTGTTGCAGCTATATAATGATGACAGTAAAAGTTAAACATATATGTTAAATATGAATTTGGGAGGAATTGCTGTGAAAGTGACGGTAAATGGAGAAGAGCTGGCCTTGGAAAAGCCGGTGAATATCAAGGAGCTTTTGGTGATTGCCAAGGCGGAGCAGCCGGACTATGTGACGGTGCAGAAGAATGACGCGTTTGTCGACCATGCAGAATTTGAAGGCACCTTCGTGGCAGATGGCGACGCCATCGAGTTCTTGTATTTCATGGGAGGCGGCAGCAGATGAGTTTGACGAATGAGCAATTGGAACGCTACTCCCGCCATATCATCCTGAAGCAGGTGGGAGGCAAGGGACAGGAAAAGATTCTCTCCGGCAAGGTGCTGGTGATCGGCACCGGCGGATTGGGAGCGCCGGCGGCCATGTATCTGGCAGCGGCAGGAGTCGGTACCATCGGCTTGGTGGATTTCGATGTGGTGGATCTCTCGAACCTCCAGCGGCAAATCATCCATCAGACACAGGATGTTGGCAAGGCGAAGGTCGATTCCGGCAGGGAGACCATTGCGGCCATGAACCCCGATGTGAAGGTGCATACCTACAACGAGCTGGTAACGGCGGCGAATATCAAAGACATCATCCGCGATCAGGACTATGACTTCATACTGGACGGCACGGACAATTTCCCCGCCAAGTTCCTGATAAATGATGCCTGTGTCCTTTCTGAAAAGCCGTTCTCCCATGCCGGAATCATCCGTTTTCAGGGGCAGACCATGACCTATGTGCCGGGAGAGGGACCATGCTATCGATGTGTGTTCAAGGAACCCCCGCCGAAGGATGCTGTTCCTACTTGCCGTCAGGCGGGAGTCCTGGGCGTCATGGGAGGGATTCTTGGCACGCTGCAGGCAACGGAAGCACTCAAGTATCTCTTGGGCGTAGGGGAGCTTCTGACAGGACATCTCCTGACCTATGATGCACTCTCCATGACCTTCCGCAAGGTCAAGCTGCCCCGAAACGAGAATTGTGCTGTATGCGGGAAGCATCCCTCCATAACGGAGCTTTTTGACTACGAGCAGCTGACCTGTGACTTGCGCAATACGGGAGCCAGGTGATATTATGATTATCCTGACGAGAGAGCAGTATGATTCCATCGTGGAGCATGCCAAAAAGCATGTGCCTTTGGAAGCCTGTGGTCTTATCGGCGGCAGGACAGAGGGCGAGACCAGGACGGTGGACAAGGTCTATTTTCTGACGAATACGGATGCCAGTGCCGAGCATTTTTCCATGGATCCCAACGAGCAGTTTGCGGCAGTCAAGGATATGCGGTCAAGAGGGATTGGGCTTCTGGGCAATTTCCACAGCCATCCGGAGACTCCATCCCGCCCATCGGAGGAGGACAAGAAGCTGGCCTACGATACCAAGGCAAGCTATCTCATCCTGTCCCTGGCAGGGGAAGAACCTGTATTGAACAGTTTCCGCATTGACGGAGAAAAGAATGTCACAAGGGAAGAATTGAAGATTATCGAATAAAGGAGTCGATTTCTATGAGCATCTCAGCGAATGAATTCATTGACATCACGGATGTGACCTGCCCCATCACCTTTGTCAAGACGAAGGTGGCCTTGGAGGACATGGAGGACGGGCAAATCCTGGAAGTCCATCTGAACGACGGGGAGCCGGTACAGAATGTGCCCCGCAGCCTCAAGGACGAGGGGCATAAGGTCTTGGAGCTCACACAGAACGAGGACGGCAGCTATACCTTGTTCGTGGAAAAAGGGAGCCTTTCATAAGTGGAGGTGCTGGAAAATGCATTCTGGCAGAGAGTTCTTGTGCGGTTTCATTGCAATAGGGGGTGCAGATGCACCCCCTTCTTCATTGAGGAGAAACTCGCTGTTTTCCATACAAAAATCAGAGTTTTTGATGTAGGCGAAGGACGCAGGATTTCCAGGAGGACGGCAGTGGGTTGCTCTTGGAACATGGCGTGGTTTGCCTGCCCGGCAGTCATCTCGATGCCTTTCTCATTCTCTGTCTTACATGGCTGCCGTGGTGAAAAATCTTGATTGACAATCACTGGCAACGGTTATAGAATACGAAAGATGGATGATTTCATCCAGATATATACTGATTATTATTATTGAGGAGCTTGCTGTTTGACGAACAACACCTTGGAGATTGCAGGCTGACCGGGAGGTTGGCGTAGCTGCAATTTCGCACCAGCCTCCCTGTATTGCAGTCAACAATCATCAGGAGGGTATAAACAATGAGCAAAAATGACTATCTTATCCGTTTGGAAAAAATCGAGGAACGCCGCGAGGTTGAGACCCTGGTACGGGAGTCCTTTTGGAATGTCTATCGCCCCGGCTGTTTGGAGCACTATGTGCTGCACTGTTTGAGGAATGACGCCGCCTTTGTGCCGGAACTGAATTTCGTCATGGAGAAGGAGGGCCGCCTGATTGGCCAGAATGTCTTCATGAGGGCATCCATCAAGGCCGATGATGGCAGGGATATCCCCATTATGGCCATGGGCCCCATTTGTATCTGCCCGGAGCTGAAACGGCAGGGCTATGGCAAGATCTTGCTGGACTACACCATGAAGAAGGCCGCCGAACTTGGCTGTGGGGCTCTGTGCTTTGAGGGAAATATCGACTTCTATGGAAAGAGCGGCTTTGACTATGCCGGCAGGTTTGGCATCCGTTACCACGGACTGCCGGAGGGAGAGGATGCATCCTTCTTTCTGTGCAGGGAGCTGATTCCTGGGTATCTTGATGGTGTTACCGGCGAGTATGCTACACCGAAAGGGTATTTTGTAGATGAAGCTGAGGCAGAGGCTTTTGACAAGGCTTTTCCCCCCAAGGAAAAGCTGGTGCTGCCGGGACAGATTTTCTAAACGAGATGGCTTGGGAATTTAGATTCGCATAACTGGACAGCCTCTATCGGGTGGTTCTGACCCACTCAATAGAGGCTGTTTGTTGCTGTATCTGCTGTTTATCATTGAGGCTGCGTTAGCAGCCATGCTTGAAAAGCATAAAGATCCATGTTATATTTTTAGACCATATTGACTTAATTTATTCTATGTGGTAGCATAGATTCACATAAGTCAATGTGGTCTTATTTTGATAGCAGGAAGGGATGGCATACAATGGCATTTGACAGGGAGGAACTTCTGGAAAAGCTCGCCATGGCTTTGGTGGCGAATCCGGGCAGCACCATGAAGGAATTGGCAGACAGCGCGGGAATCAGCAAGGCGAGCCTTCATCGCATCTACTCCACCAAGGAAAAGCTGCAGACCATCATCATCGAACGGATGCAGGGTGTGTTTGCCGAGATCCGCCAATCGATACAAAAGCCCCATGAGGACTATATGGAGGCCCTGCGGGAGCTGATCCACATCCATTGCCGCAACAGCACCTATATCCTTTTCATCGGACGGGATGATTTTTTTGATATGCTCAAGGATGAGGAATGGGATGATTACTACAATGACCTGGAGGCGTTCTTCCGGGAGGGGCAGGAACAGGGGCTCCTGACACTGGATTTTTCTGCGGGTGTCATGGGGGATATTTTCATCAGCCTCGTCACGGGACTTCTGGAGTGCCATTTGTGGGGGCATTTGACGGAGCGGGAGATGGAAAAGACCATCCTGCGGGCGCTCATGGGTGGAATCGTGCGGCAAAACAACACAGTCTCAAAGGAGCAGTTGCAATGAAAAGAAAAATGCCGGCAATCTTTCTGGGCATCTGTGCAGTATTGGCATTGGCCTGGGGAATCGGAGCCGGGAAATCGGACAACGGGCAGGAGGAGGCCGCAAAAAAATCTCCCATCGCTGTAACGGCGGTCAAGGCCAAAGTCGAAGAAAAGCAGCCGGGCCTGAGCCTCACGGGAACGGTGGAGGGCGTGACCTCGGCCATCATCAGCAGCCGGTATTCCGGACAGGTGGAGGAACTCCATGCGGAGAACGGCCAGATGGTGGAAGCGGGGGAGGCTCTTTTCCGGACGGACAGCCAGGAACTCTCGAACAATGTCCGTATGGCGGAAAACGGCGTCCGCAAGGCTTCCGTAAACAATGACAACATCGAGGCGAACTATCGGCGCGTCCAGGGGCTCTATGAGCTGGGCGCAAATTCATTGCAGTCCCTGGAGGCTGCGCAGACACAGTGGGCAATCAGCCGTTCGGAAATGGACGATGCGGCTGCCAATCTGGCCATAGCCCAGAAGCGTCTGGAGGATGCAACGGTCACCAGCCCGGTGACGGGCATGGTGGCCAACAAGACCGTTACGCTGGGGCAGATGGTGTCTGCGGGGACGCAGCTTATGACCGTGGAGCAGATTGACGCGGTTTATGTCGTGGTGCAGGTGGAGCAGAAGGACATCGACAAGGTGGATATCGGCACGCCGGCGACGGTCAAGGTGGACGCCTATCCGGACAAGGTCTTTGCGGGAGAGATTGCGGTGATGAATCCCGTAGCCGGACGTGAGAACCGCCTGTTTGCCGTGAAGGTGCGGGTGGAAAACCCGGAGTTCCTGCTGATGCCGGGCATGTTTGCCGAGCTTTCCCTCAAGGAGGATACGGCGAAAGAGGCATTGACCGTGCCGCGGGCGGCGGTGCTTTCCCACAAGGGGCAAAGCTATGTCTATGTGGTGGATGAGCAGGGAATCGCTCGAAAAACCAATGTGACGGTGGGCGATATGTATGATGAGGAGCTTTCCATCGAAAGCGGCTTGCAGGAAGGAATGCTCGTCATCACGGACAACCTTGACAAGATCAAGGACGGCGACCGGGTGGCGGTCTATGGAGGGAATGGATAATGAGCTTGCCGGAACTCAGCATCAAGAGGCCCGTTTTGGCAACGGTCATGACGATCGCCCTGGTGCTTTTGGGCATCGTGAGCCTGCTGAACCTGAATGTGGCAGAATATCCGAACATGTCCTACCCCTATGTGACGGTGCAGGTGAACTACGAGGGCGCCCGTCCGGAGCAGATGGACAACCAGATTGTGCGGAAGATCGAGGAAGCCGCAGGAGAAGCACCGGGGGTGCGCCACATCACATCGAAGTCCCAGGAGGGGCGGGCCGAGATCGGCATAGAATTTGACATGGAAGTCGATCCCTTGGCCGCCGCCCAGGAGATACGGGACAAGGTCAATGCCATCAAGAGCGAGCTACCGACAGGCATAGAGGAGCCTGTTGTGGCCCGTTACGACATGAATGCCGAACCGGTGGCATCCATTGCGCTGACCTCGGAGACACTGTCCCAGCGAGAGCTCTCTATCCTGCTGGAGGAAAGGATAAAGCCTGCCCTGCAGCAGATTACCGGCGTGGGGCAGATTTCGGTCTACGGCGAGGAAAAGCGGGAGATACAGATGCTGATGCGCCCGGAGGCATTGCGGGCCTTTTCCGTGTCCACCGCAGAACTTTCGGACAACATCACCAAGGCCATCAAGGAAACACCCGGCGGCAATCTGGAGAACAGTGCCTCCATGCTCTCGGTGTCCACCCGCTTCCAGTTATCGAGTCCCAGGGAACTGGAAGGGCTCATGGTGGCCAAGCGCGGCGGGCAGCCCCTCTATTTCCGCCAACTGGGGCGGGTGGAGGACACCATCAAAGACCGTACCAGCATGGCGCGCTATGACGGCACGCCGGCCATTGGCATTGAGATAGGGAAACAGTCGGGAGGAAATGCCGTGAAGATTGCGGCGGCCGTCAAGACGGAGCTTGCTAAGGTGCAGGAGACGCTTCCGGCTGGTGTGGAGGTGCATCTGGTTCGGGATGATGCCCAGCGCATCGAGGAATCCATCCATTCCGTTTACGAGGACCTGATCCTGGGCGGCATCTTTGCCGTGCTGGTGGTATTTTTGTTCCTGGGCGATATCCGCAGCACCATGATCAGCGCGGTGACGCTTCCCACCTCCATCGTGGCGACCTTCTTCTTCATGCACCTTTCCGGTTTTGGCATCAATACCATGTCCATGCTGGGCTTGTCTTTGGCCATCGGCCTTTTGATTGACGATGCCATTGTGGTGGTGGAAAACATCATCCGCCACAGGGAAAAAGGGGAAGAACCGGGGCTTGCTGCAGCCCTGGGAACGAAAGAGATCGTTCTGGCGGTCATGGCGACCTCCCTTAGCGTGGTGGCCGTGTTCCTGCCCATGGGCTTCATGAAGGGCACCGTGGCCGGATTCTTCAAGGAGTTTGGCCTGACGATCACCTTTGCGGTGATGGTTTCCCTGTTCATCTCCTTTACGCTGACACCGATGCTGGCATCGCGGTTCCTTCGTCCGCAGGAAAAGAGGACGAATGCATTCTTCCGCTTTCAGGAGCGTTTCAGCCGCTGCTTCGATGGGATTGCAGAGAGTTACGGCCGTCTTTTGGGAAGGATTCTTGGAAAGTGGAGAAAGAGGACGGCGGTCCTGTCGCTCGTCCTGTTTCTCGCCAGCCTCTCCATCACCGGGGCCATCGGTATGGAAATGCTTCCCTCCGGGGACAAGGGACAGTTCACGGTAAAATATGAATTGCAGGACGGCCTGTCCCTGGCAAAGAAAGAGGAGCAGACGGAGGAAATGCGCAAGATTCTCTCAGCAATGCCGGGGGTTGCCCATGTTTACTCGACCAACAGCACATCGGAGGCCCAGTCCCTCTTTGTCACTTTGGTGGCCAAGAATGAGCGCGAACAGTCGCAGGATGAGATTGTCGCCGAGGCGAGGGAAAAGCTCAACCAATTGCCGGGGGTGCGCATCTACATCGAAGGCCTGTCGGATATGGGAGAACGCCCGGTGGCCGTGTCCCTCACGGGCACGGACCTGGACCGTCTGGCCGAGGCATCGGACACGGTGGTAAAACTTCTGGAAGATATGGACGGCGTGGTGGATGTCACCTCCTCCTATCGTCCCGGCAGCCCGCGTCTGGCCATTCATACAAGGGAGAGACGCGCCCATGACCTGGGCGTGTCCAACGAGACCATCGGCGGGACGGTAGCTGCCTTGCTGGAAGGAACCAAGGTGGGGAAATTCAGCGATGACGATGAGCAGGTGGATGTGCGCCTGCGTCTGGCTGAAAGTGCCCGGGAAACTCCCGATCAGTTGAGGCTCATCGAAGTGCCGACGAGCCGTACGGATGCGGAGGGCTCTGCCATCCTCGTGCCCCTTTCTTCTGTGGCGGACTGGAAGTATGAGACCAACCCCGCCACCATCACCCGCTATGACAGGCAGCAGGAAGTCCGTGTGTCCGCCAACCTGACAGGCATTTCCCTGGGCGAGTTCGAGGAGCAGTTTGCCGAAAGGATGGAACATGTGGAGCTTCCTCCCGGCGTGTCCACCGGGTCGGCGGGCGAGGCCAACGAGATGGACGAGACATTCCGGAGCATCTTGCAGACACTGGTTTTAGGCATTGCCTTCATCTTCATGATCCTTGCCGCCCAGTTTGAGTCCTTCCTGGAACCTCTTGCCATCATGGCTGCACTGCCCTTGGCCTTTATTGGCGCACTTCTTGGCTTGCTCGTCTTTGGCAGCGGCTTTTCGATGATTTCGGGCATCGGCGTACTGCTCCTCATGGGACTGGTGACGAAGAATGCCATCCTGCTGGTGGATTTTGCGAAACAGCGCATAGCGGAGGGCATGGACTGCAATGCGGCCCTGATTGCCGCCGGAAAGGCGAGGTTCCGCCCCATCCTGATGACAACGCTGGCGATGATGTTCGGCATGCTTCCCATTGCGCTGGCCCTGGGACAGGGCGCGGAAGCAAGAGCCCCCATGGCGCATGCCATCCTGGGCGGACTGGTGACATCGACCCTTTTGACCCTGGTGGTCATTCCCTGCCTGTACAGTCTGTTGCACGGTTTTCTGTCTCCGAAGGCGAAAAGCGTTCCTAGTGAATTGGAAGGAGCGATGAAATGAGTTTGGGGAGTTCACTTTTTCTTTTTTAAAGCAGGAAATAGCGGAACCTGCAACGAAATAGATACCGTGGGACACGCGGGAATTCACGCTTGGGAAGTACCAGGAAGGGAAAGGGATAGGTGAAAATGAAACTTAAGAAATGGATGAAATTAGGAATCTTGTCCGCTCTGATGCTTGGGAGCCTGGGAATGGCACCGGCATCTCATGGAGCCATCGCGCATGGACAGGAAGACACAGATTCCCTGCGCAATGAACTATGGCAAGAATACTACAACAACGAGCGCGAGGACACAAACCGGAAATCGGAGGATGAAAACTGCTCCATCCGATGGGGCGATGCCACGATGAAATATGGAATGCAGATTGTCGGGCAACCGGATGCAAACGGCCGCTATCCGCTCTATATCGCACTGCATGGCGGTGGCTCGGATTCTACCGGGGATATCAACAATGATCAGTGGCAGCAAATGGCCAGCTATTACCTCAGAGATGTCAGAAACGGCATATACGTCAATCCCCGTGCCGTGCGGGACACATGGGACTGCCATTCCAACCCGGAGTCCTACCCCATCTATGACAGGCTTATCGAGAACATGATCCTCTTCCACAACGTAGATCCGAACCGGGTGTATCTGCTTGGCTTCTCTGCGGGTGGGGATGGTGTCTACCAGATTTCGCCGAGGATGGCGGACAGGTTCGCCGCCGCCAATATGTCCGCCGGCCATCCGAACGGCATCGCTCTGGAAAATCTTTACAATCTGCCCTTGCAACTGCAGGTGGGAATCAACGACACAAACTACAATCGCCATAAGGTAACGGCTGAATACGGGATCCTTCTCGAAAAACTGCACAGCCAATACGGCGGAGGCTACGATCATAGAACGAACATACATATCGGCCATGCGCATAACTTCGATGATTTCGATAGCAATGCGCACGAGATTATAGCAGATATCCATCCATATCTCACAACTGGCGACTACACAACCAAACAGGCCATGACGGGCGCTGTCCGTTTTGTGGATCAATATCAGAGGAATCCGCTCCCCGATACCGTTGTCTGGAACCTCGGCGTGCGCGCTCCCATGCGCGAGGTTGAGAGCTTCTATTGGTTATCTGCGCCCAAGACGACAACCAGCGGTATTATCACGGCTCACCTGGACAGGGATGCCAACCGGATCGTTGTGACGACGGATGGGAATGTCAATGGCGATTTCAGCATCCTTCTCTCCACGCAAATGCTGGATTTCAACAGCCCTGTCATCGTGGAAATCGACCAAAACGGATATGAATTCCAGGCAGAGATCAATCCGGATGTCATGGAGGAGACACTGTACGAACGCGGGGATGCGTCCTATATCTTTGAGGACAGGATTTCCATGAAAGAACTGGAAGAGAGCGACTAAGGAAAATGATTGTCTATGAACAAGGAAGTGTTTAACTTTGGCAGAACTCCTATCCAATCCTGCCAGTCTCTTTGCTATGACAGGTCTTTTTGCCCTGACAAGCGGCTGCATTTTTCTGCGAAAAATACGTCTTACCACACAAATGCTGGTATGTGTTGCCCTGATGCTGGCCCATTATACTTTGCATCGGCGAGGGTAAAAAGACCCACGAGAACATTGAGAAAAGAAAAGCTTTTACCATTGCGCTGGTCAATCGGGAACTCATGGGAGCGGCAGATTATTTCGGAACGGTATCCGGGTACAGAGAGCCGGGGAAATGGATGCCTCAAAAATTGGGCTGTTGCTCTATGATTCCTTCAGCAACAGCTATCGGTCACTAGGCAAGGTCGTTGGCAAAGCGTGGAGCGAGGGCAGGAAGTTTCTGTAAAGTTGAATATTCATAAGGTGCGCAAAATCGTTGCCGAGGGGGTGCCAGTACCCCCTTTTATCTTTTTGCCAAAGTCTTGTCCTGTGCGGCTTTATGGGCATATCTGCGTAACGGGTGAACCCTGCAGCGGAAACTGACGGAAGAAGGCACATCCTTATTTGGTAAACGGTGGATTTTTACGTCATCTTATAGTGCGCTTACGATCAATCTCATTGAATCGGAACAATTCTGTCTTAGTCACCCCTCCTGCTCGATCAGAAGTTGTCCTTATTCTCCCGATAGACATCCGACAATATGGCTGAGAGGTTGGAGAATTCCTTGATGTTGTGTGCAAATAGTCCCTTGGAAATCACGGTAGGGATAGATGCTCCCTCTGGCAAGGCTCGGACAATCTCCCCGTTCACCAAGGCGTAACCAATCCAAAAGCGGGAGCAGAGCATGATGCCATCCTTGTGGGGATACCATTTATGCGTCATGGCGGCGGCACATTCCCCTGCTCCAATCGCACAGACCAAGGATTCGCAAGCCTCCGTGCCGATGATGGATGTGTCGAAGCCATAGTCCTTCGGACTCAGGAAACACAGCTTTAAGATATCGGGACCATTCCCTATATCCTCAAGCACGTAATGATTGACACCCCATGTCTTTTCTTTGACGGGGACATCAGGATTGCAGACATAGTCCACGTAACTGTTCAGTCGTATCTGTAAAAGTCAAGGTTACATCACAATATATAGTCAGTTGTTCATCAAGTTAATACATGATATTGGGTAAAGGTCGAATTTTTTCATGAAATTTGGGGTACGACTGAACAGTTACTAGTCCACGCGGTCAGCTCGAGCAAAGTAGTGATCCTCTGCATCCCAAATCTTATACCGCAAGTCCGAGCCTACGCTATGCCACGGAAACCACCAGTCCAGCATTTCCCCTTTGACACCGGGCATATATGTCTCGTTGCATACAAAGCCTGTGCCATCGGGGAGAGTACCATATCCGACCTGGCAATAGTCATGGTCTCTGCCTTGCAAAAATAAGTTCCGTTCATCGAAAGGCACGCATGGTGCTGTCGAAGGTGTGTCCAATAGATGGAGCTTTTCCATCGGGATGGGAGCCATTTCTTGCTCGTAATATTTGAAGTATGGCAAGCTATACTCCTCTTTGCTTATACCGACCTTCTTGCCAGAAAATAGACTCATGCCATCGTCCTCCTAATAAAAGCATTTGTATTTCTTTTCTTCAAGCAACTCTGTCATTCCTGCCGTGCGGCGGGAGTTTTTGTAGGAAGTGTAATCTGCCGGGATTTCCTACTATACAGAGGATTGCCGTACGGCAGCATGAATTTCCTCTCGCGAGAGTACGAAGATAATATTCTGATACGGACTAGTAGCGAAGTAATCGTGAAGGAACTGATAATGTACGGAAATCAGCAGATAGACAATTGACAATTCAAACACTATCCCAATGCCGTATCAAGCGCCATCATCAGCGTAAAGCCGATGGCGAAGGAGAGGACTCCTATGTTGGAGTGCTTCCCCGCAGACATTTCGGGAACCAGTTCCTCGACCACGACATACAGCATGGCACCGGCGGCAAAACTCAGAAGATATGGAAGGGCAGGAACAATGATTCCAGAGGCAAGAACGGTCAATACAGCCCCCAATGGTTCCACAATACCGGAAAGGATGCCTCCCATAAAGGCACGAGTACGGCTTTCGCCGCTTCCGTGAAGCGGCATAGAGATAATAGCTCCCTCCGGGAAGTTCTGGATGGCGATTCCCAAGGAAAGAGCCAATGCCCCGCTGAGCGTGATTTGTGACGCGCCTTCCAGCCATCCTGCAAGAATGACACCGACCGCCATGCCTTCGGGGATATTGTGAAGAGTGACGGCAAGCACCAGCATTGTGGTACGGGACAAACGAGTTCTTGGGCCCTCGGCGTCTTCGGAGTTCATGTGCAGATGTGGGATGATATAGTCAAGCACAAGCAGGAACAGAGTTCCGAGCCAGAAACCAACAACCGCCGGGAAAAAAGCCATATGCCCCATAGAAGAGCTTTCCTCCATGGCAGGGATAAGCAAACTCCAAACGGATGCTGCCACCATGACCCCGGACGCAAACCCTAAAAGTGCCTTTTGTACATTGTCAGGGAGCTGTCCCTGCAAGAAAAAGACACATGCCGCTCCCAAACTGGTTCCGGCAAAAGGGATCAATATGGCATACAGCACCTCCATTGGCATGGCAAACACCTCCTGAATTCAAATGCTTTGTACAATCAATTATAATCTATTATAATTGAGTATCATTGTCAATAACTTCAAAAAGATTAAATCATAAGCATGGGGAATACCATCCTTTTTATAAATTATATTGACAATGAGTATCAATATCTTTATAATGGTTATTGATATATATTCTCAATCAAGAAGAAGGAGGTTTTCAGAGATTTTGCAGGCCGGATAAGGAGTACAAGCTGGAAAGAATAGAATGGGGGAATTGTGATGGGCAAAATTGCAGTGGTTTATTGGAGTGGCACGGGCAACACGGCGGCGATGGCAGAAGCCGTTTTGGAAGGAGCAAAAGAAGCGGGCGCAGATGCTGCGTTGTTTGAAGTGGAATCTTTTCATGTGGAGGAGATGCCGGAATATGATGGATTCCTGTTTGGCTGCCCTGCCATGGGTGACGAGGTGCTGGAAGAAGGAGCCTTTGAGCCGTTCTTCGTCGAAGCGGAGAAGAGAGTGAAGGATGTTCCGGTTGCCCTTTTCGGTTCCTACGGCTGGGGCGGAGGAGCATGGATGACGTCTTGGGTTGAGCGTACAAAGACCGCTGGGGCCAAGTTATTCGGCGATGGGCTCATCATTGAAAATACGCCCACAGAGGATGGATTGGCGGATTGCAAGAAACTTGGGAAGGCCTTTGCGAAGTCTCTTTGAGTAGCCGTTAACGGATCCTTGATGTAGCTCTGCTATGACTGCGGGTTTGCTTCCTCGTCATACGGAAAAATGCCTTTCTGTAGTGCACAGTTTTCGTTTTTCAACACAACCTAATGATTTTTAATATTTTCCCGCCCCTTGTGGGCGGTTTTTTTGCCTTTTTCTTGAGTATCGGTAGGTCTAACATCAAAAAATCTTGAATCTTGGAAGGAATGATGGGAGTTGCATCGAAATATAGAAATATACTGAAGAATAAATTAATAAGCAGATGCAGAAAACTGACATGAAGGAGGCGCATCCTCGGATGCATTCTATTCGAACGAAATTCATTCTTACGGTTGTGAGTGTAATACTGATTACTCTAAGCATTGCTACTGCTATTGGCGTTATCTCAATCAAAAATCTGGGCAGAAGCGATGCGGATCAAATGATTCATTTAACTGCCACAACAGGCGCAATGAATCTGGAGCAGTATTTTGAAAGCGTAGAACACTCCGTTCGGACAGTATCAACGCTGGTAACGGCCAGCTTTGAAGGCATGCCGTTTGAAGATATGGGCAGCCAGGTTGAGCGTACCCGTAATCTGTTCGGGCGGATTGCGTACAACACGAACGGAGTGCTTACCTACTATTTCAGGATAGATCCGGAGATATCTGAGGACGTAAAGGGCTTTTGGTATGTATATCAGGACGGAGAAGGGTTTATAGAGCACGAAGTAACAGACATCACCCGGTATGATACCAGCGATACGTCTGCGCTTGTCTGGTTTACTGTTCCGAAGGCAACCGGCGAAGGAGTATGGCTTCCTCCATATTACACGGAAAACCTTGGTACCCGGGTAATTTCCTATAATGCACCCGTTTACTGGAATGACCGGTTTGTCGGAGTGATCGGCATTGAAATAGATTATGAGATGTTAAAAAAGGAAGTGGAAAACATCTCGATCCTTGAGAGCGGATATGCATTTATCCTTGATGAAGACGCAAATGTTTTTTATCACCCGCTGCTGGATTCTACGCAGCTGAAACTGGAAACAGCAACAGTATATGAGCCTGAGCAGTCCATAGGCAGCAACTACATACGCTATAACTATGAGGGTGTGGAGAAGGAAGCTGTCTGGATTCCGCTGAGCAACGGCATGCGGCTGTATGTTTGCGCACCGATATCCGAGATCGACAGCGGATGGATGGGCATGATCTGGGTTATCCTTATTGCACTGCCCGTTATTCTGGGGATTGCAATCATAGCCATGATGCGCTTTACAGGCCGCATTACGAAGCCGCTTCGTGATCTTACAGAAGCCGCAAAGCAGGTGGATGAAGGTAACTATGATTTTTCACTGGAGTATGATAAGGACGATGAAATCGGCATCCTGACACACACATTCAAACAGCTCGCAGCCAACACAAAAGAAAAGATTACTGAAATGGAGGAACTGGATCGGCAAAAAATCAGGATCAATGACCTCTTGATGGACTGCATTACCATTTTGCGCAGGAACGAAGGCCATGAGGTCGTCTTAAACAAGCTGCTGGACCTGGTTGCATCGTTTTACAGCGCGGACCGCGCCTATATTTTTGAGTTTGACCTGGGATCCCGGCGGATGAGCAACACCTTTGAGTGGTGCGCCGAGGGCATTGAAGCGGAAATCTCAAAGCTGCAAAACCTGGACATGGCAATTGTGGAACGCTGGATTGTGCAGTTTGAGGCCCATGGCGAGTTTTACATCAATTCTACCGATGGTGAGCTGGACCACGATTCAGATGAGTATAAGATTCTCGCGATGCAGGATATCCAGTCGCTGATGACCGCGCCGCTGCGGCTTGGCGGCGATATTGTCGGTTTTCTCGGCGTGGACAATCCCCGCGCCAATACCAATACGCTGCTGATTTTGCAGGCGGTGTCGTCTTTTGTGGTCAACCAGCTGGGGAAGCAGCGCGAGGAGCGGCAGCGGTTGACGCTCAGCGCCCTGACGGACGATTATGATGTTTTGATCCGTTCGGATATAGATCGCGACACCTTTGCAGTGCTTCGCACAAACGACAGCTATAAGGAGCATTGCCCGGAGCTGTATACATATCGTTCCCTCTCCGCTTTTCTCGATCGGCTCAGCCATCTGAACGAAGAGGAATATGAAGCCTTTCACGCTCGTGTAAACCTTGCGAGTATTAAGAAGCACCTGGCGCAGGACCATGTGCTGTACCACAATTTCAGGCTGGTGGATAAGGCGGGGAACAGCACGACCTATCAGGTAAAAATCGTTCCGGTCGGCATATGGCCGAAGTCCCGTTGGATACTATTGGGTATCCACAACATTGAGGAAACCGTGCGTGCAGAGGAAAGCCAACGGCGGATGCTCAAGGAAGCGTTGGATAAGGCGGAGCACGCAAACAGGGCAAAAACCAGCTTTCTCTCCAATATGAGCCACGAGATCCGTACACCCATGAACGCCATCATCGGTTTGGACAACATCGCTCTGAATGATCCGGATCTCACGCCTCATATCAAAGAACAGTTGGAAATGATTGGGGCCAGTGCCAAGCATCTGCTGGCCCTCGTCAATGACATTCTGGATATGAGCCGTATCGAGTCCGGTCACATGGAGCTCAGAGATGAGGAGTTCAGTTTCCGGGAATTTCTGGATCGTATCAACGTGATGGTAAATGGGCAATGCTCGGACAAGGGCCTGCAATACGAGTGCAGGATTATCGGAAAAACAGAGGACTACTACATCGGCGATGAGATGAAACTCAAGCAGGTGCTGATCAACATCCTGGGAAACGCCGTGAAGTTCACGCAAGCGCCGGGTTCGGTCACCTTCACCGTGGAGCAGACCACCGGCTTTGAGAACTACCGCAGTCTTCGCTTCACCATCAGTGATACCGGTATCGGCATGAGCAAGGATTACATTCCCAAAATCTTTGAGGCGTTCTCCCAGGAGACGGAGGGAACCAGCAACAAGCTCGGCAGCACGGGTCTCGGTATGGCGATCACCAAAAACATCGTCTCCATGATGAACGGCGACATTGCGGTGGAGAGCGAAAAGGGTGTGGGCTCCACCTTCACCGTTACCGTGACGCTGAAAAACTCCGGACGCAGTGCCCATGCAGCCCAGAGCAAGATGCTTCCGCCCGGGCTGCGGGCGTTGGTCGTGGACGATGATGTGGTAGCCCGCGAACACGCGCGGCTGGTCGCGGAGTCCATCGGTATACGGACAGATATTGCTGCCGGCGGCGCGGAGGCTCTTGCCATGATCCGCTCGCGCATGGCGCAGGGAGAACCCTATCAGCTGATCCTGCCGGACTGGAAAATGCCGGACATGGATGGCATCGCACTCACGCAGGAATTGCGCAACATCGACGGCGGAAAGGCCGTGGTGATCCTGCTCACCGGATATGACTGGGAGGAGGAACGAGAGGAGGCGGCCCGGGCCGGAGTGGACGTCATCCTGTCCAAGCCGCTGTTCACCGACACCCTGACCCATTGCGTACAGGACATCCTGTCCCGCAGGGAACAGGATGTGGAGGCCGGCAAGTCCGCCGAACAAGCCAATCCGGCGAGCGCGGGACTTGCGGGCCGCCTGATGCTGGTGGTGGAAGACATGGAGGTCAACGCGAATATCCTGATGATGCTGCTGGAAATGGAAGGCATCCGCTCCGAGCGCGCGGAGAACGGGCAGGTCGCCGTGGAGATGTTCTCGGAGCATCCTGCGGAATATTACGATGCGATCCTCATGGATATCCGTATGCCTGTGATGGACGGCTTGGAGGCTGCCCGCGCCATCCGTGCGCTGGATCGGCCGGACGCGAAAAGCATCCCTATCATCGCCATGACAGCCAACGCCTTTGACGAGGACGTGCAGCAGTCCCTGCAGGCGGGGATGAACGCCCATCTTTCCAAACCGGTGGAACCGGAGCACCTGTTTGAAACGCTTCGCCGGATGATTCAAAGATAATCCTGCACGTGCAATAGCAGGTTTGTTCCTCGTAAAATCAGCATTCGTGCGAACTCGTCTATCTTTTTGGTGGAGCCTGTGTTAGTCACATAGGTTCCGCTACTTTTCTTTTCCTGCTTTTGTGGATGTGGGGTCCTAGTGGGGGAAAGAACGGCCTGATGAAAAATCTTGTCGTATTTATGGTTCCTGGAACTGTTCTCGTAGCAGAGCGATTTCCTTGGTATATCCCTCGTTGTCATTGGGCGTTTCTAAGATGAAGGGTAGATGGCGCAGCTTGGGGTGATTGATTACAGCCGACAGAACCTCGAGCCCGATACATCCCTTTCCGATACGGGCATGGCGGTCTTTGTGGGAGCCGAGGGTATTCAGGCTGTCGTTGATGTGGATGGCTTTCAAGCGATCTATGCCGATGATACGGTCAAATTCCGCAAGCACACCGTCCAGATCGGTAGCGATGTCATATCCTCCGTCCCAAACATGGCAAGTGTCCAGGCATACACCCAACTTGTCTTTGCGCGTTACCCTGTCCATGATGGCGCGGAGTTCCTCGAAGTTGCGCCCTATCTCCGAGCCTTTTCCCGCCATGGTTTCCAAGAGGACCGCCGTAGTCTGCTCCGGAAACATGGCTTGGTTCAGTCCATCGGCGATGAGCTCGATGCCTTTCGCGGATCCCTGCCCCACATGGCTGCCGGGGTGGAAGTTGTAGTAGTTGCCGGGGATGGCTTCCATGCGGCGGAGGTCATCGGAGAGCATTTCTAAACCGAAGGTGCGGATATTCTCCTTAGCAGCGCAGAGGTTCATGGTATAGGGAGCGTGCGCCACCAGATGGACAAAATGGTGTTCCCGATGAAAGGCGAGAAAAGCATCAACATCGGCAGGGTCGATGTCTTTAGCCTTGCCGCCACGGGGATTGCGAGTGAAGAAGGCGAAGGTGTCGGCTTTCATGGCGAGGGCCTCCTTGCCCATGGCAAGAAAGCCCTTTGCCGATGAGAGGTGGCATCCGATATGGAGCATAGAGATTCTCCTTTCGACCATAGGTGATTTCATGTATGCCGTAATTTTATCACGGGAAGGGTTGGACTGACAACGGCAATCCGGAGGATAGTGTGATGAGATACAGGAAAAATGCAGGGAATTGCTGTTGCCCCATGCACGGGTCAGGATGAAAATCGTGTTTTTACGGAGAAATGAAAAATCCTCTACCATGGCACAGTGGAACGGAACATCCGGTCCATTGAGTCACAGGGACTCTTGCGGGGAACCAGATTGACAAATAAAGATTTCTCTTGACTTAGAGTAAACTCCAAGGAGTACACTCTTTATAAAAGAGATAAAGGGGCATAGCCATGAACAGGAGAGATTTTCTGAAAGTCAGTGGCATGGGAGCCATTACGCTGTTTTTGTCAGGGGGCGGATTGCTTGGCCTGGCCGATGACAGTAGCAAGGCAAATGCCGTTCCGGAAAAGGGTAGTGTGTTAGGAGGAAGAAAGATGAAAATAGTTGTGAAGGTCCATTATGATGGCCACGGCTTACAATAGTGCTGACTGGACCATGGAAGCACTGGCAAATCATTATGACACGTTGGTGCGGTATATGGAATGGCAGGATGTGGGACAGGTATGGGCTATCGGCTGTGGTGCCAGATATCTGGTAGAGAAGTCGGAGTTTGCTGATATTGCCTACAAGATAGGGGCTAACCTGTAATGACGGAAAGGACGGGAATAACTGGCAGGATGGTGGTGGCATCTCTTTTGCCGCTGCTTTTCCTATCAGTAATGAGTTTTCACTATATCCCCAAGCTGTTGCATGAGGTCATTGGCCTGCTATGGCTGATGGCGGTTATGGTGCATATAGGACAGAACAGGGGCTGGTTCAAGACTTTGGGCAAGGGTCGTTGGAATGTCTCCGTGGACTGAATGCTCTGGTGAATTTGTCAATGCTGGCTGTGCTTTTCGTGACAGTGCTGGCAGGGACAGGGATTTCCAATTACATCTTCAAGGAAATCATGCCATTGGATATCCAGCGAAGTATTATGGTGCATCAGCTCCATGTGTCTTTGCCCTACGTCATGCTTATCCTGATGGGGCTGCACTGGGGCCTGCATTTTTGCGGCTGGCTGAAGCAATGGCAGCAAGGACTGAATCTTTGCTGGCCAGCTAAAGTGACTCGTCCTTTGTACCTGCTGGCTGGTATCTTCACCGTGGCGGTGGGCATCTATGGTTCGGTGCTGAACCGTATAGGTGACCGATTGTTGTTGAAGCATATCTTTGCCACGGCAGCTGCCAGTGAGCCTTGGGTAATATATATCGCTCTGCTGGTGGGTATCATGGGCATGTATGTGCTGGTGGGAGCATTGGCAAGAAAGCTTTTGCTTAGGTGATGGCGAAAGGAGATTATTATGCGGAAGTTATGGATTATTGCTTTGACCATGCTGATGGTCTTTGGGGCTTTGGGCTGTGGCTCCGAGTCTGGCAAGGATGAGGAAAAAGCAGCACCTGCGGCTAGCACCCAGCAGGCCAAACCTGCGGAGGCCAAGGGAAAGATTCTCGTGGCTTATTTTTCAGTCACGGGCAATACAAAAGCCCTAGCTGAAACGACAGCCAAGGCTCTTGGAGCTGACCTCTATGAAATACGGCCAGAACAGCCCTATACTTCTCAGGATATGAACTACAACGATGAAACCACTCGGGCCACTGTGGAACAGAAGGACGATAAGGCCCGTCCAGCTTTGGCCGATAAGAATGCCAAAATTGCAGACTACGAAATCATTGTGCTGGCTTATCCCATCTGGTGGGCCCAGGCGCCCCGCATCATGGATACCTTTGTGGGAAGCTATGATTTTAGCGGCAAGAGGATGACTGCCATCTGTACCTCCGGTGGCAGCGATATCGGATCCAGTGCTGATTATCTGGAAAAGATTACCAAGGGCAATCAGGATGGCGGAAGAGTTCTCCGTCCATATCCTGCCCTCCCAGCACTTCTCTGGCCGCTTTCTTGACCGCAATCCAACCTTGTGGTGTGGCTTTGCTTTTGTGACGCCCCGGCGTAAGGTCTATTATACCGGCGATGGGGGCTGTGGCGAGCATTTCAAGGCCATCGGCGAAAAGTTTGGCGGCTTTGACTTGATGCTTAGCGAAAATGACCAGTACAATATGGCCTGGCATGCCATCCACATGCTGCCGGAGGAAACAGCTCAGGCAGCATCGGATGTGGGGGACAAAATGCTCCTGCCAGCCCACGGAGGCAAGTTTGCCCTTTCCCGTCATCCCTGGCAGGAACCTTATCGGGAGCTTTCCCGCTTTAGTCAGGGGCGGAGGTATAAGCTGCTGACTCCGGAAATAGGAGAAGCAGCTTATCTTGACGAGGCCATCTTGAGACCTTTGACGACTGGTGGGAGAAAATGAAATAACAGCAAACAGGCATCATCCTTGGTGGTGATGCCTGTTTGCTATATTGGGGATTATGGGGATTATGGGAAAATAATGGTCATAAACTTTGATTTTCCCGAGTTCGTCGGTTACGTCGTCAGAATAATCTTTGTGGAGGCGACTCGATAGAATGTAAGTATATCGGCCGAATCTAAACAGGTATTAAACGGTTGCTTTTTGATTTCAATTTGTTACAATGGAACCATGAACCGAGCTTGCAAGCGGGTCAGACTCAAGCAGGAAACGATAGGATAGGACATGGGAAGCAGGTTTTGAGATGGGGCATGTTGGCTGCGTGGCTGATGATAGCTGGCATTATCGTTTGGTGATGGATGAAGGATGAGAGAAGGATATCAAAAGACGAAGGAGGTTCATGTAATGAATGCGATTTTTACCAGAACAAGTGTACGCTTCTATGAAGCGCGTCCGGTGGAACAGGAAAAAATCGAGAAGATACTGCGGGCGGCCATGGCAGCGCCATCCGCAGTCAACCAACAGCCTTGGGAGTTTTATGTGGTGACGGACAAAGACACCTTGCAGAAACTGTCTGAGGCAAGCCCTTACGCCAGCATGACGGCAAAGGCACCGGCAGCCATTGTGGTTTGCGCCCGAAAAGAAGGACTGATCGTGCCGGAACTGGTGGAGGTTGACCTGTCACTTGCCACGGAAAATATCCTCTTGGAAATCGAGGCGCAGGGTTTGGGCGGCGTTATGCTCGGCATTGCCCCTTTTCCCGAGCGTATGGAAAAAGCAGCAAAGGCAATCCATTTGTCTGACTCGCTATCCGTATTTACCATCGTTCCTTTTGGATATCCGGAAAAGAAAAATCCGCAACAGGATCGCTATGATGAAGCGCGTGTTCATTATGTAAAATAGTCGTATACATCAGGAAGAAATTTTTATGAAAATGAAAGGGCAAAGTTTCGCTTGACAAACTTTGCCCGTCTTTTTATATTTATAGTTAGAAGTCTAACTAAATAGAATGAGATGAGGAAAGACGATGAAGAGAGAAATGATTCCGACTTGGGAGGAACTCACGAGACATGCGAACATCATCCCGGAAATCAATCCGGCGGCGGTGATTGCCATGTTGGGCATCAAGCAGGCAGCAGAGGACATACAGCATTCCATCATGGACGTGCTGCATCGGGAGCACCATCTGTCGGAAGGGAAATTCTGCGCCCTGGTGGTGCTGCACCAGCATTTGGATGGCATCGCTCCTTCCGTTCTGGCAGACAAGGTGGGGGTGGCCAGGGCATCGGTCAGCGTCATGCTGCAGCGGCTGGAGCGGGAGGACCTGGTGCAGATCCTTTCGGATGAGCAGGACGGGCGCGGCAAGAAAGTCCTTTTGACCGACACGGGAAGGAAGTTCATGGACAGCATCCTGCCTGCCCATTACCTTCGCATCACGGAACTTATGGGAAAGTTGTCGGAGGAAGAGCAGAAGGAACTGGGACGGCTCTTGGAGGGGTGCTGTATTTCCTGCTCTTCAGGCAACCTTGGGAGGCTTCATCCGACAGAGGTAACTGGGCTAAAGGAAAACAGGCTATAAGGGGCGTGATGGACTGGCAGGAGAAATCTCCTGTGCCTTTGACCGCAGTACATGTATGCCCGGAGAAATTTCTGCTGAGCAGGTAGCGGAAAAAATAGTCGGCTTGTCCGTTTCTGGAATCCCCATCGCATTGTGCTGTACCATGAAGGAATAGCACCTGATATGGAGTGTGAGATCAGAAGCTTATGTGCTGTTTCCCTGCCGGAGCGGTTTATGCCGGAGCTTATTCTGGGCAGGTCTTTGCGGGAGGATTATCGGCGTGGCGTTCATGCATTGGCAGTCAATTATCTGGAATCGTTGGCAAAAACAGGGGAGAATTCATGAATCAGGAGGATATTATCATGTTGGCAGATTATCATGTGCATACGGAGTTCAGCGATGATTCCCGTGAGCCTATGGAGGAGCAGGCGAAGAAGGCCGTTTCCCTGGGGCTGAAGGAAATGTGCTTCACGGATCATGTGGATTATGGCATCAAGAAGGATTGGGACGAGGGAAATATAGAGTACCGTGGAGGTGACGGCATGGGCACACCGGCAGACGAGATGGAGCCTATGACCAATGTGGATTATCCTAGGTACTTTGAGAAGTTCAGCCGTGTCAAGGAAGAGTTTGCGAGAGACATAACTTTGCGATGCGGTTTGGAATTTGGTGTGCAAGTTGGCACTATCCCAAAGTATGAGGCTTTGTTCGGGAAATATGCAGATACGCTGGATTTCGTGCTGCTGTCCATCCATCAGGTGGAGAACAAGGAGTTCTGGAATCAGGAATTCCAGCAAGGCCGCAGCCAGCAGGAGTATAACGAGCGGTATTATCAGGAAATGTACGATGTGATGAAAAACTTCAAGCATTACTCCGTGCTGGCTCATCTGAACCTCATCAGCCGCTATGACAAGCAGGGGAAATATCCCTTTGCGGCAATCAGGGATATGGTGGCGGAAATCCTGAAGCTGGCCATCGCTGACGGCAAGGGCATTGAGCTCAACACTTCCTCCTGGCATTATGGCCTTGATGATACCATGCCTGCCCGGGATATCCTGCGGCTTTACAAGGATTTGGGAGGCAGGATCATCACCATTGGCTCCGATGCCCATTCCACCAGGTATCTGGCGGATCATCTGGAGGATGCCAGGGCTATCCTGCGGGATGAGATAGGCATGAAGGAAATCTATACGTTTAAGAATATGGAGCCCATGGGGCACAAGCTTTGCCAGGGTGCTCTTTATATATATCGTCATGGCCTTCAATCGGCTGGTGACGGAGAGGGAGGAGCCGAGAGATGGTTCGGCAGACCCTCTGCGACACCACCGACTTGAAGCGGGAGAAAGCCGCCTTGGGTATGCGTAAAAAAATTCAAAAATATGCAGGAAATGTCATATTGAGGTCATAATTATATGGTAGGATATATTAAGCAAAGAATAGAAGGGGGTGCAAGTGGTGTTTTCTATTCTGGTGGCTGAGGATGATATCAATCTCAATCGCATGATATGTGCCAAGTTGCGGCAAGCGCAATATAACGTATTTTCGGCCTTTGACGGTGAGGAGGCACTGAACATCCTAGTGTAAGACCTCGTTCAGATTTAGAATAATCAATTGTTCGATATGTGGTCAGATGCTAGGAAGAGGAGGGCGACGTAGCGGTGCTACGTCAACCGACGATGACAAAGCAGATGACTGCATAGCGGGCAATTGTTATAAAGATGAACGAGGGCTTACACTAGACAAAGAGCATATAGATCTCATTGTCAGTGATGTTATGATGTCCCGCATGGACGGTTACGCATTGACCAGAGAACTGCGTGGATCGAAATACATCCTGCCAATCCTGATGATTACGGCAAAAGACAGCATGGAGGACATGGAAAAGGGCTTTCTGGCAGGAACGGATGATTACATGGTGAAGCATTCATCGCATCTACTCGACCAAGGAAAAGCTGCAGACCATCATCATTGAACGGATGCAGAGTGTGTTTGACGAGATTCGCCAATCGATACAGAAGCCCCACGAAGACTATATGGAAGCACTGCGGGAGCTGATCCACATCCATTGCTGCAACAGTACCTATATCCTTTTCATTGGACGGGATGATTTTTTCGACATGATTAAGGATGAGGAATGGGATGATTACTACAATGATCTGGAGGCGTTCTTTCGGGAGGGACAGGAGCAAGGGCTTTTGACCCTGGATTTTTCTGCGGGTGTCATCGGAGATATTTTCATCAGCCTCGTTACGGGACTTCTGGAGTGCCGCCTGTGGGGGCATTTGACGGAGCGGGAGATGGAAAAGACCATCCTGCGGGCGCTCATGGGTGGAGTTATGCGACAAACCAACAAGGTTTCGTTTACCTGCTGGTCATAAAAAGCCTGCCGATCCCTCCAGTCCGGTAGTGCTTCTGGAAAGCAACCGTGTCTATTATGACATCTACGTGAGCGAGGAGCAGAAGGGTATATCGTAAGGCAAAGTATCAAAAAAGGATGGAAGAAATATGCTGTTTGCACTTGTGATTCCTGTTATAGTACTTTTTGTTGGTTTTCTCATGTTGATTCGCGGTGCTGATATTTTTGTGGAGGGCAGTTCTGCGATTGCTAAGCGGTTTCGTATTCCCCCACTCGTCATCGGGCTTACGATTGCTGCCATGGGCACCAGCCTGCCTGAGTTTGCAGTCAGTGTATCTGCCGCATTGACCGGGCACAATGAGGTGGCAGTCAGTAATGTGACAGGATCGAATCTTTTTAATTTGCTGATGGCAGCTGGGGCTTGTGCGATCATTGCCCCGCTTACAGTGCAAAGGCAGAATCGGATGGTGGAATTTCCGATCTGTATTGGGGCATCGATTCTCATGGCCGTGTTTGGTGCCACGGGAATTGCGGCTGAAGGGGAGATCGGGTCAATAGGGCTATGGAAGGGGAGCGTATTCCTTCTGTTGTTTGTTATTTTCTTGCTTTACACCGTACATGTGGCTATGAAAAGTCGTGCCGTGTCTGAGGAGAACGGTGAAGGAGAAATTCTTCCTCTGGGGAAGAGCATTTTCTTTATTCTGGCAGGTTTGGTGGCTATTAAGCTTGGCGGTGACTTCGTGGTAGGCGGAGATACGTCTGTGGGGGGAATCGATATTTCCTATGGGGCGGTGGCGATTGCCCAGCTTTTCGGTATGAGCGATACGTTGATTGGTCTTACGATTGTAGCCGTCGGAACCAGTCTGCCTGAACTGGTCACGTCCATTGCGGCAGCCAGAAAGAACGAGGTGGATATGGCGATTGGGAATGTTCTGGGATCGAATATCTTCAATGTGCTCCTGATATTGGGGGCAACTGCTGTCATTTCCCCAATTCCCTTTGTGGCAGAGAATCTGGCGGATGTTTGTTTTATGATTTTTTCCAGTGTATTGGTATGGATATTCACATGGACCGGAGAAAAATTGGTGCGATGGGAAGGTGCTGTCATGGTGATATGCTATGCAGCATTCCTTGTCTATGCCGTGGCTCGGGTTTATATAACCTAATTGGCTGCAGAGAAAGCGGGTGCCGGTTTGATTGAAGTTACCTCGTCCCGCAAGATTTTTTAGAGGATAGATGTAACCAGCAACAGAAGGAAGATTTAGAAGAAATTTTCCTAAAAGTCATATTGAGGTCACAATTGTGTGATATGATGAACCTGACCGCATAATTTGCTGGAATAGACGAGGATTTGATCATCATTTATGTTGTTGGAGGGGGTAATCCCCATCATGATAAACAAATTAGAAAAGGAGAGATTTACATGAGCTTGCATGGAAAGACGAAAGGAACCCAGTTCGAGCAGTTGGCAGCGATGATGGCGCAGGCTGAGGCAAACGGAACGATGATGTATTACGCATTGGCCAGGCTTGCCAAGGAACAGGGCATGGATGATGCCGCGGATGACTTCATCGAGGCGGCGAACCAGGAAGCCGTCCATGCCGGATTCTATGCAACACTGAACGGCAAATACCCGCAGGATTTCTGGATGCTCGTGCGCGGTCTCATGGCAGCCGAGACCAGAGGCAAAGCCACGGTCAAGGGGATAGCGGACAAGTTCCGCGCCGCAGGACTCACGGAAGCTGCCGATGAGATGGAGATTTTCGCCAAGCAGGAAGGCCATCATGGTGTCCTGCTCCAAAAGATGCTGGAGAAGTACAAGCCTGAAGTGCTGAACGTTGAGGGCAAGACCATCTACGTTTGCGGCTGCTGCGGTTATGAGTACATTGGCGATCTTGACAGCGAACCGGAGGATTTCGTCTGCCCCGTCTGCGGCCAGGCGAAAAAGGTATTCAAGCTGAAGGGCTGAACCTAGTGTCCCGCCTCGTTCATATCCATAATAATTGCCCGATATGCAGCCATCTGCGTTGTCATCGTCAGTTGGCGTAGCCACCGCTACGCCGCCCTCGAGAATATGCCACTGGCATATTCTCTCCTAGCATCTGACTACATCTCGAACAATTATTTTTATGTTTCTGAACGAGGTGGGACACTAGCCCTGTCTCTGTAATAAAGACATCAACACAGGGGGTGCAAATGCACCCCTTCTTTATTTTTTCCCATGAGGCTGCAGGAGAGGCATGACGGAATGCAAGGTTATTTACGAGATAGGGCGGCTGAGAAACTTAGTCGTTCATGAAGGAAAGGAGACTTTGTATAGCGCACAGGGATGGGCGGAGAAAGAATCGTGGACTCTGGCGACATAGGGAGCTTTTTTGCCGGTGCAAGGGTGCGGGTGAATTCTGCCGTATCCGTGCTGACCTGCAGGGCTGCTTTTCCGGTCTGTCCATTCACCATGACCCGAAGCAGGCTGTTTCCATCTGCCGGAAGGAATTCCAGTGAATATATGGGGAGCAGCACCAGGCCATAGGTGTGCTGCCTGAGGTCGCGGGATATCCAGCGAAGCTGCACCCAATCAAGTCCAAAGGCCTCTTTGAGCCGACGAGGTGCCGTCCTCTGGAGCATCCAGTCGGGGATTTTTCTCTGCCATTCGCCCAGATTTTCTGAAGCCAAAAGCTGTACATTTCCTTCCAGATAGGCAGGCTTTAGGGCGGTCAACTCGCCATAGTCCCAGGGAGCCAGCTCATCCAGCAGATACATGTCATAAATGATTGATCGGGGCCAGGCCCAATCCAGGCATTCCTGATAGTACCAGAATGTCCCTTGCTCGCATTCGGCCCGCATTTTCCAGCGGAAATCTGCCAATTGCACCGGGATATAGGCGGCAATCAGTTCCTTTTCAGCCTGACGGGTCAGGTCTTCTGTCAGCACATTGTGCAGATCTTCTGCAAAGTACCGTGCCAGTTCCTGTACTTTCCTCAGGGCTGCCTCTCGTGGAAGTGCAAAAGGCAGGCAGGAGCTGTAAAGATTGAGTTTTCGCCCGATCACCAGCCGTTCATCAAATTTTCCGGTAGCGATCTGCTCCTGTTCACCAAATTTATGGTTGCAATAGGGGCAGGTGAAGATACCTTCGACCAGCAGGGCTTTCAGGTGTTGGCCGCAGTGGGGGCAGGTCAGCTCATAGCAGCTTTGGTCATGTATGGCATGGTAGGCCTCGGCATCTCTGGACAGGATCTTCAGGTCAGGCACCAACAGTCGGCGGGTGCGCTCATCCTGAGGTGGGGGATCAAGGGCGTCCTTGACCTCTATAGCGACATGGCCCAGTTTCAGCATACCATCCACGATTTCCACTGGCTTGTGGCGGAATTTCACCGCTGGTGCGAAGTCCTCGAAGGTCACGGCAAAGGGATGAAAATTATCACAGTAAAGGCAGCGAAAGCCGCCGAGCTTCATATCAGGATACATAGGCGCTCCGCAGTTTTCGCAGGCCAGCACCGAAATCCTGGCTTCTGATTTTTCCGGCATGGCAATGTCCCCCTTTTTCAAAGTAGCTTGGGTTGTGAGAAAGAAAGACTGATACGCTTTGGCTTTTATGATTTAGCCATTGTGTACCAGTCAATGCACGTCAACTATTGAAACCGCTATGTACTGAACAGTACGCACGGTGGTGTGAGGGGGCGTTGTTAAAAGTCAATGCGGTAGAGCTTCTTTTGCCCCTCGTCATAGGCTATGACATCATTGCCTGTGACGGTCCACAGGCATTTGACCATCAGCTTGGGAGCATCGGCTGAGCCGTCGTATACCGGGACTTCTGCGATAAGTTGCCCGTTGGAACGATCAAAGATGCGGAATACCTGGCCCTTTTTGCGGCTGTCCACCCGGATGAAGTAATTCGTCGTGAGGGTGGCACAGGAAAAAGCGGTATTGTCTCCGTCATCGTAAGTACCCAGGATATTTCCCTGTTTGTCTATTTCGTAAAAGGTGATGATGGGACTGCCCTTGTCTTCTTTTTTCTTTTCTGCAGAGACGATGAGGCGGTCCTTGTCGGCAAAACGCACACGGAACGTGCCTTCAAACTCGGGATGGTCTGATTGCTCGAAGAGTTTTTCGCCCTCGCTGAGCTTGCCGTCCGCGAAAGTCGAGTGATAAACGATGTTGTGGCGGATCTTCGTTTCTTTATCCAGGACAGAGCTGAGATAATAGGCATCGTTGCTTTCCCGGGCAATGACAAAATCTATCTTGGATACGCTCTTGCCACTGTTGTCTCCCAATTGCTCGCCATGCTGGACTGACTTGCCGTCATACCAGGAGAGTTTGGTCAAGGGGGATTCATTGACCTGATAGAATACAGTATTGCCGCTGGTCTGGAACCAGGTGTTGTGTTTTCCCAGATGATCCAGGGGCTGAGGTTCGCCGACGAGAGCCTCGCCTTTGTATTCTTGGCGGAACAGGACATAATCCCGGGGGGTTTCCCCTGGATTGTCGCGGGTGTAGTAGAGAGCTTCGGGGGTGGCGGAGAAGGTGCGGTCAGAGCCGACCAGGATCGTATCTCCGGAGCCTTTGAAGGTGTATATCTTCGCTTCATGATCGCCGAACTTCAGTGCTCCCATCGGTTCACTCTCCCGTGTGGGCCGGGACGGCACCTCGATTTTTGCGGCGCCTGGCTTCCCCGCCTCGGGCATCGCGCTGTCGTTGGTGCAACCGGACAGAGGCAGCAGGAACAGTCCTGCCAAAGCCATTGCCAATGCTTTTTTTCTGGTAATCAATGTTTTCCCTCCTTCACATAGATAGAAACTGTCTTCTCTCTATCCATATTCGCCGTCGGCGCTGTTGATTCCTGCTGAACGTTCCTGCTCCTTTTTCAGAAAATCCGGCTGTGGGGGATTTTAACTATTGACGCTGTAGGCTGATATGTTTACAATGAAAAGACAAATCATTGAAACAGATGTTTCTTTCCAATGCCAGACTGCTCGGCATCATGATTGCCATGCTGCTGGGCGGCTTTGTTATGCTTGTGGTTCTTCTGTTTGGGCAGAGGTGTGTATCGCTTGCAGCAACATTTCTGTGGTCGACATAAGATCGAGGCGATGATGGAGAAAGTAGGGATAAAATGGAGTCATTTGCAGAATTCCTGTTTGCTGTGGATGAGGCAGTATGGGGAACGCCCATGACTGTGATCCTGATTGGCACGGGCAGTCTTCTGTCTGTGCGGTTCGGGTTTCGCTATCAGAGAATGATCCTGTTCAATGCCCGGCATACCTTTGGCAAAATATGGGGAAAAGACCAGGACGAGGGCGAGGGCACGATTTCCGGGTTCCGTGCGGCCTGCACAGCCTTGGCGAATACTGTGGGAACGGGAAATATCAGCGGTGTGGCAACGGCCATTGTGAGTGGCGGGCCGGGAGCCTTGTTCTGGATGTGGTTTTCCGCCTTTTTTGGCATGTCCACCAAAGCCTGTGAAATCATTATTGGCCAGCGATACCGCGAGCATTACAAGAATTCCATGGACGAGTATGTTTGCGATCGCTCCTTTGTGCTGAAGAATGCCTTTGGCTGGAAGCGGGGAGCAGTGCTCCTGGCTGTGTTCTGCTTTGTGTTCGGCCCGTGGACCTGCTGTGTGCAGACGGAGGCCGTGGTCGGGTCCATCGGGGAGGCTTTCGGGCTTTCCGGTTTTGTCGTGGCTGCCATCATTGGGGCTACTTGCCTGGTCACGATATGGGGCGGTCTGCGGCGCATTTCCGAGGTAATGGGAAAAGCGGTGCCGATCATGGCGGCAGCCTATATCCTCATGGGCATGGGCATTATAATCCTTCATTAGCGGGAAATCCCTGATGTTTTGTCCCTTATCTTTGTCAGTGCATTTTCTCCAACCGCCGCAGCGGGTGGATTTGCTGGTGCCACGGTACGGGATGCGATTCAGTATGGCGTCGCCCGCGGCATCTATTCCAACGATGTGGGAACGGGCTATGGCATGATTGCCCATGCCAGTGCCAAGGTGGATCATCCGGTGCGCCAGTCCCTGTGGGGATGGGGCGAAGTCTTTCTCGATACGATGATCATTTGTTCCATCACGGCATTCACCATCATCATCACGGGAGCGTACTATACGAGTGACGCGACTTCGGGAACGCTTACGACGGTGGCTTTCAGCAACACATACGGGAGCCTGGGCGGGCAGCTGACCGCAGTTGTCATAGCGGTGCTGGCCTGGACGACCATCATCGGCATGTATTATACCTGCGAGAAATCCGTGAACTATGCCTTTGGGGATACGGCGGCCAACAAGAAGTTCATGCCGCTGTACAAGATATACTATCTTCTGCCATGCGTGATCTTTTATGATGTGCAGGCTGATGTGCTCTGGGTCTTTACGGATATCCTCTCTGCTTTGTACGTCGCCATCACGATTTTTATCATCGTGGCCAAGCGCAAGGAAATCTTCCGTGTCTTTGATGATTTTTGGAAACGCTACCTGCCGGCGAAGGAACGAGGGGAAAACCCGCCGATTGTGTCATTTGATTGTGGAAAAGGAGAGAAATCATGAACTGCATTGAGGAAATTCTGGAGAAATATCCAATGATTGTCCTGGATGGGGCCTTTGCAACCGAGCTTGAGGCGAGGGGATTTGACATCAATGATGCGCTATGGTCGGCGAAAGCCTTGCACGAACGGCCCGATCTGGTGAAAGATGTGCATCTGGATTACCTCCGTGCGGGAGCCGATGTGGTGGAGAGTGCCAGCTATCAGGCCACGGTGGAAGGATTCCTGCGCATAGGGCTGACAAAGGAACGGGCAGAGGAATTGATTCAGCTTTCTGTGAAACTGGCAAGAGAAGCGCGGGATGAGTTTCTGGAGGAAATGGGCGAGGGACGCCCAAGGCCTCTTGTGGCAGCATCGGTGGGCCCCTATGGCGCATTTCTGGCGGATGGATCGGAGTATCGCGGGGAATATGGTCTGGAGGAGGATGCTCTGGTTCGTTTCCATGCGGACAGGATGCAGATGCTGGCGGAGGCAGGGGCCGATATCCTTGCTGTGGAGACGCTGCCCTGTCTGGTGGAGGCGAAGGCGGTTGTTCAAGCCGCACGGGAGAAGCGGATTTCTGTCCCCCTTTGGGTGTCCTTTTCCTGCAAGGATGAAAAGCATATCAGTGATGGAACGGAAATCTCTGCCTGTGCTGCCTGGCTGGATCAGGCGCAGGAAGTGGCTGCCGTCGGCCTGAACTGTACGGCGCCGCAGTATGTCGTTTCCCTGATTCAGGAAATCAGGGAGCATACGGACAAGCCTGTTGTGGTCTATCCAAATTCGGGTGAGACTTATGATCCCATATCGAAAACATGGCAGGGTGCAGCCGTGGGCTTTGCAGAGCGGGCTGAGGAATGGTATAGGGCCGGAGCAAGGCTGATCGGCGGCTGCTGCCGGACAAAACCCAGGGATATCCGGGAGATTGCCTGCATGAGAGAAAGAGCAGCAAGGAACTCTTGATGGGGAGACCAATGAAAGGAGGTTCCATGGTTGCTTGACGTGCAGGAGAATATGTGGTAAAGTAATCTGAAAGAGCATATTACCTTTAATTACAGTCCTGCGAGGCTGAAAGGAAACTTTTTGGGATGCACGCTTCCTGCTAAGACTAGGATAAGTGGAGCTTTCTTGTGCCTGCGCATGAGAAAGCTCTTTTTGTGTTGTGATGTGATTCTAAAGGAGTGGTCGGTTTGGGTAAAAACAGTGTTTCCCTCAGGGGCAGGAATGTCCTTGCCCTGGAGGACTTTTCCGCCGAGGAGATCCGGTTGGTGCTGGAGACCGCAAAGGGAATGAAGGACATCATCCATCGCGATATCAAGAAAGTTCCGGCACTGCGCGGAAAATCCATCGTGACGCTTTTCTATGAGCCGAGCACCCGCACACGCACCTCCTTCGAGCTTGCAGGCAAATACCTTGGGGCGGATGTGGTGAATATCACCGCAGGAACCAGCAGCATCGTGAAGGGGGAGAGCCTTCGGGATACCCTTTACACCGTGGAGGCGATGGGCGTGGATGCCATCGTCATGCGCCATAAGGCAGAGGGCGCCGCTGCCTATGCTTCCAAGGTGGTGAAACCTGTGATACTCAATGCGGGGGATGGCGCCCATGCACATCCTTCCCAGGGACTCCTGAATCTCTTTACCATCCAGCAGCACAAGGGTCATCTGGAAGGGCTGAAGGTTGCGATTCTTGGGGATGTGCTTCACAGCCGCGTGGCCCGTTCGGATATCCAGGGCATGCGGAAGATGGGAATGGAGGTTCACATTGCCGGGCCCGGGACGCTCCTGCCACGGTTCCTTTCCGAGGAACCCGGGGTTGTCCTTCACGACAGGATAGAGGATGCCATTGAGGGGGCGGATGTCATTGAGGTGCTTCGCATCCAGCTGGAACGCATGAAGGGCGGACTTTTCCCCACGACACGGGAGTATGCCCGCGTTTTTGGGCTGAATCGCGAGATATTGGGATTGGCCAAGAAAGATGTTCTGGTCCTGCATCCAGGTCCCATGAACAAGGGATGGGAAATCTCGCCGGAGGTGGCCTACTGTGGCAATTCCGCCATTCAGGAAGAGGTACAGAATGGCGTGGCAGTCCGTATGGCACTCTTTACTTTGGTTTTGACGGGAGGCAGGCAGGAATGAAGATTCTGTTGAAAAATGGCCGGGTCATCGATCCGAAGAACCAGATAGATAAATGCCTTGATGTGCTCATCGAGGACGGGAAGATTGCCAGTGTCGGCAAGGGGCTTCCTGAGGCAGGGGCAGAGGTCTTTGACGTGTCGGACAAGGTTGTGGCACCGGGGCTGATCGATATGCATGTGCACCTTCGTGAACCCGGGCAGGAGGCGAAGGAGGATTTCGTCTCGGGCTCTATGGCGGCTGCGGCAGGCGGTTATACGAGGGTTGCCACGATGCCGAACACGAAGCCTGTGGTGGACAACGCCGCTCTTGTGCGTTCCCTGAAGCGCAGGGCGGAAAGCGAAGGAATTGTCCATATTGAGATCATTGGTGCCCTCTCCAAGGGACAGAAGGGCGAGGAACTTGCAGAAGTCGGAGATATGGCAGAAGCAGGGGCGGTGGCCTTTTCCGATGATGGCCATTTCGTGGATTCGGCAAGACTTTTGCTGAATGGGTTTGATTACCTTCGCAGCTTCGACAAGATCATCATCAACCATGACGAGGAAACCTCTCTTGTGGAGGATGGCGCCATGAATGAGGGACACAGGAGCGCCATGCTTGGGATAAAGGGGCGGCCGGCCGTGGCAGAGGATATCGCCGTCATGCGGGATATCATGCTGGCGGAGTATGCGGATGCCAAGGTTCATGTGGCACATATCAGCTCGGGGCGTGCCGTGGATATCGTGCGTCAGGCAAAGGCCCGCGGTGTCAAGGTCACGGCAGAGGCCACGCCGCATCATCTGACCATGACGGAGGACCTTGTAGACTTTACGGATACCTCAACGAAGGTCAATCCGCCCCTGCGCACAAAGGAGGATGTGGCGGCGGTTCTGGAAGGCATCAAGGACGGCACCATTGACATGATCGTGACGGACCATTCCCCCCATGCCCAGGAGGAAAAGGACAGGGAATACATCTATGCGCCCAGCGGATTTCCGGGACTGGAGACCTCTCTTGGGGTTCTTCTTACCGATCTTTATCATGGAGGAAAGATTGAGCTTCCCTTCCTGATCGAGAGAATGACCTATGCGCCGGCGAAGATCTTTGGCTTTGAGGCAGGAAGCATCGAGGCTGGGATGCCTGCGGATGTGGTGGTCATTGATACGGAGCTGGAATGGACTGTGGACGAAAAGGCCTTCTATACGAAAGGCTCCCATTCCCCCTTTGCAGGGAGGAAGCTCAAAGGACGTGCCGTTATGACTCTCGTGGATGGCAGGATTGTCATGCGGGATGGCAAGGTTGTGGAATAAGGCAGGAGGTGTCATTTTGAAAGGCAAGCTGATTTTGGAAGATGGCAGCGAGTTCCATGGGACTTTGCTGAATGACAGCAAGGCGACCGGCGAGGTGGTATTCAATACGGGAATGACGGGATATCAGGAAATCCTTACGGACCCATCCTACTGCCGGCAGATCGTGACACTTACCTATCCCATGGTGGGAAATTACGGCATAGCGGATGTGTTCATGCAGTCCCGCAAGTCTTTTGTGAATGGCTTCATCATCGGGGAGCTTTGTGAGCATGGGAGCAACTGGCATTATGAGAAATCCCTGGCAGAATTCCTTGGGGAGCAGGGCATTCCCTGCCTCTATAATGTGGATACCCGTGCGGTGACGCGGAAGATCCGCTCCGCAGGGACGATGAAAGGAATCATTGTCGCTGCCGATGCCTCCAGGGAGGAAATCGACGGGCTGCTTTCCGTTCCCATCAAGACGGATGTGGTACAGGAGGTCACGACTCCGGAAGTCTATACGATGAATGATGAAAAAGCAGATGCGCCCCATGTGGTCTGCATGGATTTCGGCGTAAAGCAGAATATATTGAATTCCCTGTGCCAGATGGGATGCAGGCTCACTGTGGTTCCGGCCTGGACGAAGGCAGAGGAGATCCTGGCAATGGATCCCGATGGGGTATTCCTCTCCAATGGGCCGGGAGATCCGAAGGATGTCCTGGATGCCGTGAAAGAAGTGAAGAAGCTCGTGGGCAAGAAACCAATGTTTGGCATCTGCCTGGGGCACCAGCTTCTTTCCCTGGCCTTTGGCGCGGATACCTACAAGCTGAAATTCGGCCATCGAGGATCGAACCAGCCGGTGAAGAACCTGAAATCCGGGCGTGTCCATATTTCCTCCCAGAACCATGGGTATGCCGTGGACGAAAGATCCTTGAAGAATCTTCCGCTGGAAGTCACTCATATTTCCGTCAATGACGGTACGGTGGAGGGGGTACGCCATACGAGCCTTCCCATCTTTTCCGTGCAGTATCATCCGGAGGCATCGCCGGGGCCGGATGACAATATGTATTTGTTCGATGAGTTTTGGGACATGCTGAATGAGGGGGTGTGATCTGTGCCAAAAAAAGAAAATCTGAAAAAAGTCATCGTCATCGGTTCCGGCCCGATCATCATTGGCCAGGCAGCAGAGTTTGACTATGCAGGCTCCCAGGCATGTCGCGCACTGAAAGAGGAAGGACTTGAGGTCGTGCTGGTGAACAGCAACCCGGCTACCATCATGACCGATACCCACATTGCGGACAGGGTTTACATTGAGCCTCTGACGGTGGAGTTTCTGGAGGAAATCATCTCGAAAGAGAAGCCGGACGGGCTTCTTGCCACGCTCGGCGGACAGGCAGGGTTGAATCTTGCGGTGCAGCTTGCCGAGAAGGGAATCCTTGAGAAATACAACGTGGAACTCCTTGGAACGCCTCTGAAGGCCATCGAGAAGGCAGAGGACAGGGAACTGTTCAAGGAGACGATGCAGAAGCTTGGAGAGCCGATTCCCGAGAGCACGATTGTGGAGGATGTCCACTCTGCCATCGAGTTCGCCAATGATATCGGCTATCCCATCATCGTGCGTCCTGCCTATACCATGGGCGGCACCGGCGGAGGCATCGCCGAAAACGAGGAAGAGCTCATTGAAATCGTCATCAAGGGCCTGAAATACAGCATGATCGGCCAGGTGCTCATCGAGCGCAGCGTGGCTGGCTGGAAGGAAATCGAGTACGAGGTCATGCGGGACGGCAATGACAACTGCATCACCGTCTGCAACATGGAGAATTTCGACCCCGTGGGAGTCCATACGGGGGACAGCATCGTGGTGGCGCCCTCCCAGACTCTTACCGACCATGAGTACCAGATGCTTCGGAGCGCGAGCCTTCGCATCATACGGGAACTGGGCATCGAGGGCGGCTGCAATGCGCAGTATGCCCTGGATCCGAACAGCAACCAGTATTATGTCATTGAGGTCAATCCCCGTGTGAGCCGTTCCTCGGCACTGGCCTCCAAGGCAACGGGATATCCCATTGCCAAGGTTTCCGCGAAGATTGCCATTGGATATTCCCTGGATGAAATCACGAATGCCGTCACCCAGAAGACGAAGGCCTGTTTTGAGCCTGCTCTTGACTACTGTGTCGTGAAGTTCCCGCGCTGGCCCTTCGACAAGTTCGTCTATGCCGACCATACCCTCGGCACGCAGATGAAGGCCACAGGCGAGGTCATGTCCATCGACAGGAATTTCGAGGGTGCGATCCTGAAGGCCCTGCGTTCCCTGGAAATTGGCGTCCATCGTCTGCACATGGAGAAGATGGATGCATGGGACGATGCGAGGGTAAAGAAGAACCTTTCCCGCATCAACGACGAGCGGATCTTCGTGATTGCCGAGGCCTTGCGCCGCGGGCTTGCAGACGTGGATGAAATCCACGAGATCACAAAAATCGACAAGTGGTTCATCCATAAGCTCAAGAACATCACGGATATCGAGCTTCGCATCAAGGGCGAGGAACTCACGCCGAAGCTCCTGAGGTCCGCAAAGGATGTGGGGCTTTCCGACCGTTCCATCGCCGAGCTTTCCGGCAAGACCACGGATGAGATCCGCACGCTGCGGAAGACCATGGATATCCTGCCCTGCTACAAGATGGTGGACACCTGCGCTGCGGAGTTCGAGGCAGCAACTCCTTACTATTACTCGACCTTCCATGCACAGGAGGATGAGGTGAAGGTCTCCAATGCCCGCAAGGTTGTGGTTCTGGGCTCCGGCCCCATCCGCATCGGGCAGGGGGTGGAGTTCGACTATTGCTCGGTTCACTCCGTCTGGGCCCTTCGGGAGATGGGCATCGAGGCGATCATCATCAACAACAACCCGGAGACGGTTTCGACGGACTTCGACATTTCCGACCGGCTCTATTTCGAGCCATTGACCACAGAGGATGTTCTCAACATCATCGACAAGGAGAAGCCGGAGGGCGTCATTGTCCAGTTTGGCGGCCAGACGGCCATCAATCTGGCGGAATCCTTGCAGAAGGCCGGTGTGAAGGTATTCGGCACCTCTGTGGATGACATCGACAGGGCAGAGGACAGGGAACGCTTCGATGAGGTGCTGACCCAGACGAAAATTCCCCGCCCGAAAGGCATCAGCGTCACGAATCTGGAGGATGCCATCCATGGAGCAGAGGATATTGGCTATCCTGTCATGGTGCGCCCGTCCTATGTTTTGGGCGGCAGGGCCATGGAGATCGTCTATAACGAGGCGGAACTCAGGGACTACATGAGCCGTGCAGTCAAGGTCACGCCGGACCATCCTGTGCTGGTTGACCGCTATATGCAGGGCACCGAAGTGGAGGTCGATGGCATTTCCGATGGCGTCGACGTGGTGATTCCCGGCATCATGGAGCATGTGGAGCGTGCCGGTGTCCATTCCGGCGACAGCATCGCCGTCTATCCGCCCCAGACCCTTTCCTCGAAGATCATCTTCACCATCATCGACTACACGAAGCGGCTTGCCCTTGCCCTTCATGTCAAGGGACTGCTCAACATCCAGTTCGTTGTCGCCAATGATGAGGTCTTCATCATCGAGGTGAACCCCAGGTCTTCCCGCACGGTTCCATTCCTTTCCAAGGTCACGGACGTGAAGATGGTGAACGTGGCCACCCGTGTTGCCCTGGGCAGCACGCTCAAGGAATTGGGCTACCATTCCGGACTTGTGCCGCCGAAGCCCTATGTGGCTGTGAAAGCGCCTGTGTTCTCCTTTGCGAAGATGCAGGATGTGGATATTGCCCTGGGGCCTGAGATGAAGTCCACCGGCGAGGTCATGGGCATCGATTATCATTATGCAAGGGCTCTTTACAAGGCGATTGTCGGCTCCGGCACGAATGTGCCGACCAATGGCTGCATTCTCTTCACTGTGGCAGATAAGGACAAGGAGGAGATGAAGCAGCTGGCCAAGGCCTTCTATGAGCTTGGATTCCGCCTTGTTGCCACCAGCGGCACGGCAAAGGCCATCCAGTCCATGGGCATCGATGCGGATGTCGTCGGCAAAGTGCATGAGCGCAGCACGGACATCATCCAGATGATCAAGACGGGAAAGATCCATATGGTCATCAACACGCTGACCCAGGGAAGGCATTCCGCCAAGGACGGCTTCAAGATCCGCCGCGCCACGGTGGAGCATGGCATTGCCTGCCTGACCTCGCTGGATACGGCATGGGAGGTTCTTCGTGTGCTTTCCTTCATGCGGGAGCGGAGGCTTGTCTATTCCCTGGCAATCCAGGACTATGTGGGCGGCGGTGATGGCCTTGCCTAAACTTTCCTTGGATGCCCCAATCCTGGCACAGGAGAAAATGGCCGATGCCGTCTACCACATGACCGTGCACTGCCCCGGCATCGCTGCCCAGGCGCAGCCCGGGAATTTTGTCCAGATACGCCTTTTGGGAGGGGATATCCTCCTGCGCCGTCCCCTCGGCATTGCGGATGCCGATGCCGAAAAGGGAACAATCACCTTTATCTATCGCGTCCTGGGAAAGGGAACTTCGGCGTTTTCCAATCTTTGCCCCGATGACAAGGTGAATGTTTTGGGACCCTTGGGACACGGGTTTTCCAAAAATTTCAAGAGCCCCCTGATTGTCGGTGGGGGCATGGGACTTTCTCCCTTGCTTTTCTATGCCAAGGCCATGGGGAAGAAGGCGGATGTCCTCATGGGGGGAAAGACTGCCTCGGAGATGTTTTGGGCAAGGCTGTTTGAGCCTCATGTATCCAAGGCATATATCACGACGGATGATGGCTCCCTTGGCACGAAGGGATTTACCGTATCCCTTCTGCCGCAGCTTCTGGAAGAGGGCTCCTATGATGGGATTATCGTATGCGGGCCGGAAATCATGATGCGAAAGACTGCGGAACTGGCAAGGGAAGCGGGGATTTCCTGCCAGGTATCCCTGGAGAAGCGCATGGCCTGCGGTCTTGGCGCATGTCTTTCCTGTTCCATTGATGCAACGGACGGCACCCGCAGGAAGGTCTGCAAGGACGGCCCGGTGTTCTGGGCGGAGGAGGTGTTTTGATGAGCAGTGAGCGCTTGAAAACCGAGCTTGCGGGAATTCCCATGAATACCCCTGTTCTCACGGCATCGGGTACCTTCGGCTTCGGTGAGGAATTTGCCGATTTTGTGGACCTTTCCCTTTTGGGCGGTGTCATGGTCAAGGGAACCACCTTGAAGCCAAGGCGGGGAAATGACGGCGTGCGCATCACGGAAACTCCTTCCGGCATGCTCAACTGCATTGGACTGGAGAATCCTGGCGTGGAGGTCTTTCTGCGGGAAACCCTGCCGAGGATTTCCAGGCATCATATGAATGTCATCGTCAATATTTCCGGCAGCACGGTGGAGGAGTACGGCGTCCTTGCAGAGATGCTGGATGTTCCAGGGGTTGCGGCCATTGAGCTCAATGTGTCCTGCCCCAATGTGAAGGAGGGCGGCATCGTCTTTGGCACAGATCCGAAAGCTGCCTCCGATGTGGTGAGGACGGCGAAGAAGTGGACGAAAAAGCCCGTAATATTGAAGCTCTCTCCGAATGTCACGGACATCGTCCTCATGGCAAGGGCCGTGGAGGATGCCGGGGCGGATGCCATTTCCCTGATCAACACCCTCATGGGCATGGAGATCGACATCCATACATGGAAGCCAACTTTGGGCAATATCACAGGAGGACTTTCCGGTCCCTGCATCAAGCCCGTGGCATTGAGAATGGTGTGGCAGGTGGCGCAGCAGGTGAAGATTCCTGTCATTGGCATGGGGGGGATCGCCTCCTGGCAGGATGCCGTGGAGTTTTTCCTGGCAGGTGCCAGTGCGGTGGCTGTGGGAACGGCGAATTTCGTCCATCCCGGTGTTGCCATGGATATCATTCAAGGACTGGAACAATATCTTCAGGAGAAAGATCTCGCGAATATCCGCGAGCTGGTCGGGAAAGTGGAATGCGGATGAGGGAGCGTGGAGAATATGTACGATGATCGGCTGATTTTGGCCTTGGATGTACATGCCATGGAGGATGTAAAATCCCTTGTGGAAACCCTGGGAGACAGTGTGACCCACTACAAGGTAGGGATGGAGCTTTTCTATAGTGTGGGTGCCCCTGTGGTTTCCTATCTCAAGGAGAAGGGGAAGCAGGTCTTTTTGGACCTGAAGCTTCATGATATTCCCAATACGGTGGCAGGGGGCCTTTGCTCCCTCATGGGATTGGGCGTGGATATCCTGAACATCCATGCCAGTGGCGGCTATACCATGATGAAGAAATCTGCGGAAGCCCTTCATGCCGCAGCGGAAAAGCAGGGAATTGCCTGCCCGAAGCTTATTGCCGTCACGGTGCTGACCAGCATCAATGCGGAGGAATGGGCTGAAATGGGACATACGGGAGACATCGGCGAACAGGTTATCCGCCTGGCTGAACTGGCAAAGAAGGCGGGTCTTGACGGTGTTGTGGCATCGCCACAGGAAGCTGCCGCCATAAGGAAGGCCTGCGGGGAGGATTTCCTCATCGTAACGCCCGGAATACGTCCGTCAGGTTCCTCCCAGGATGACCAGAGCCGTATCTCCACGCCCTCGGCTGCATTGAGGAACGGGGCAACCCATCTGGTGGTGGGAAGGCCTGTCCGTTCCGCAGAGGACCCGAGAGCGGCGGCGGAGAAGATTGTAAAAGAAATGGGGGAAGCATAATGACGGAACAGGAAGTCAAGGAACTGCTCATCGAGACGAATGCCATCATGAACGGGCATTTTCTTCTGACCTCGGGGCTTCATAGCCCTCACTATGTGGAGAAGTTCAATGTATTGCAGCACCCGAAATACACCCAGCGCCTCTGTGAGGCCATGGCGGAAAAGTTCAAGGATGCAGAGATCGAGACCGTGGTCGGCCCGGTCACGGGCGGCGTGCTTCTTGCCCACGAAACAGGCAAGGCTCTGGGAACCCGTGCCATCTTCACGGAACGGGAAAACGGAAAGATGACCTTTCGCAGGGGCTTTTCCCTCCATCCCGGGGAGCGGGTGCTCATCGTGGAGGATATCGTGACCACCGGCGGCTCCATCCGCGAGGTCATTGATGTGGTGAAGGAGCATGGGGGAGTCCCTGTGGCCGTGAGCATGCTCGTGGATCGCAGCGGGGGCAAGGCGGATTTTGGCGATGTCCCCAGCACAGCCTTGCTGCACATGGATGTGGAAACCTATTCGCCGGAGGAATGTCCCCTTTGCAAGCAGGGCATTCCAATGACAAAACGGGGAAGGACCGGAAAATAAAAGCACAAACAAAAAGGCTCCTGCTTTTTGATAGCGGGAGCCTTCCTGTTTGTTCCTTATTTCTTGTAATTACGGTAGGATTCAGCTAAAACCTGAATCGGGTGATATACCACCTGCGGCATCTTGTTCTGGTACAGGCCGTCGGTAATATGCATGCGACAGCTGGGGCAGCTGGCCGTAACGTAATCTGCATTGGTCTTCTTGATATTCGCGCACTTGCGGTCATTGATCTGGCGGGACAGTTCATAGTGAGCAAGACTGAAAGATCCGCCGGAGCCGCAGCAACGGTCCGCTTCGTTCATCTCGATGAACTCAACCCCTGGAATGGACTTCAAGATTTCACGCGGCTGTTTCGTTACCTTGATGCCGCGTACCATGTGGCAGGGATCGTGCATGGTGATCTTCTTGTTCACAGGTCCCATGATATCCTTCTTGTAGCCGACTTCCACAAGGAATTCGCTGATCTCGCGTACCTTGACGGCTACCTTTTCCGCACGTGCCTTCCATTCCGGATCATCCTTCAGCCACTCGGGATAGGTCTTCAGGGCTTCCACGCAGGAGCCGCAGGCGCCGATGATGTACTGCACATCAAGATTCTCAAAGGTCTTGATAGTGTTCTGCGCCATTTCATTGGCCAGGTCGAAACATCCGGAGACATGGACCGGCGTTGCGCAGCAGTGCTGCTTGGGAGGGATGACGATCTCGATGTCATTCGCCTTCAGGACCTCGATCACGGCCTCGCCCATGTCCGTATACATATAGTTGATGGTGCATCCGGTGAAGAATGCCACGCGCATCCTGGCGTTGGGCACTTTGATGACTTCCGGGTACTTGCTCCGGAGCGGCGTGGATGCAAGAGGAGCCGTAGCGCGGTTGGGATCCATGCCGGGAGCGGGGAAACGGGAAAGAACAGCGTTCTTGTCGGGAATCTCCTTGAAGGTAAGCCAGCCGAACATGCCGCCCATGCGGAGAACTGCATTGAAAAGGGGACGGTTGCTCAGGAGTCGGAACACATTCTTCTTGATGGGATGAAGCCCACGCGCCTTGACGGCAGCATTGCGGCCACGCAGGATGAGGTCGTCGGCCTTTACGCCGCAAGGGCAGTTCGCCGAGCAGGTCTTGCAGTTCAGGCACTGCGCCATGATATGGTCGAATTCTTCGGAAATGGGAAGCTTGCCGCTCAGGATACCCTGCATCAGCGATATCTTGCCGCGAGCGACAGAAAATTCCTTGCGCGTTTCCCGGTAAATGGGGCAGCCTGCCTGGCAGTTGCCGCATTTCATGCAGTTTGCTAAAGCATCATCAATATCGGCAAGAAGTGTGGCATCATGTTTATTCAACGCTTCAGCCGTAAGTTCATTTGCCATTTGTTAACACTCTCCTAACAGCTTGCCGGGATTCAAGATGAGATTCGGGTCAAGGGCACGTTTGATGTTCCTCATGGCTTCCATGCCCTGCTTGCCATGCTGCAGTTCCATCCACGGCAGCTTGCCGAGGCCGATGCCGTGCTCGCCGGAGAGGGTGCCGCCCAATTCCACGGCGCCGCGGAAAATATCATCCATTGCCTTATGGACCCGCTTCATCTCTTCTTCGTCGCGGATATCGCAGACGATGGTCGGATGCATATTGCCGTCCCCTGCATGTCCAAAGGTGCCGATGGTGACATTGTGGTCCTTGGCGGCCTTCTTTACCACGTTGAGGAAAGCAGGGATCTTGCTGCGGGGAACCGTTGCATCTTCGACGAAGGTGGTCGGACGCAGTTTGGCCAGGCAGGGCAGAGCCATGCGGCGGGCCGTCCAGAGCTGATTCTTGTGCTCGGCGGATTTTGCCATCGTGACTTCCCGGGCATTGTTGTCCTGCAGGACCTTCATGACCTTATCTGCTTCATCCTTTACGATGATCGGATGACCGTCAACCTCAATCAGAAGGATGGCATCGGCATCCACAGGGAGTCCAACATGCATGAAATCTTCTACCGTGCGGATGGAAGCATTGTCCAGGATTTCCAGGGTAGCAGGAATGATCTTTGCGGCGATGATGCCGGAAACTGCACGGCCTGCGTCCTCAATCGTATCAAAGACAGCCATCATGCTCTTCGTGGCTTCCGGTGCCGGCACCAGCTTCAGGAATGCCTTGGTTACCACGCCAAGAGTGCCTTCTGCGCCGGTGAACAATTTTGTCATATCATAGCCGGATACGTCCTTGACATTCTTGCCGCCGGTATGGATGATATCGCCGTTGGCCAGGACGACTTCCAGTCCCTGGACGTAATTCTTGGTGATACCGTATTTCAGCCCGCGCAGGCCGCCGGCATTCTCGGAAATCGTTCCGCCGAGGCTGGCCGTCTTTACCGTGCCGGGATCCGGTGGATAGATCAGTCCATACTGTGCAATGTGATCGTTGATGTCTTGCACAACCACGCCGACTTCCACTTCGGCAATGAGGTTTTCCAGGTCGACATCCAGTATCTTGTTGAAGCGGAGCATCAAAAGGACAATACCGCCCTTCAATGGGGCAGTGCCTGCCGAGAGATTTGTTCCGGAACCACGAGGATACACAGGGATCTTATTGGCATTCGCGAGCTTCAATACCTCTGAAACCTCTTGTGCAGTGCCGGGGCTTACCACTGCATCCGGCGAATAAAGATGTCCAGGTGTGGCATCGTAGGAGTATTCGTACAACGCTTCGGGGGAAGTCAGTACATTTTCTTCGCCTACGATTTTCTTTAATTCATCAATCATTTGCGCTTTATCCAATCCTGCTCTCTCCTTTGTTAGGGCGTGTTGAAAAACTCCGCCAGCACACTACAGCGGCCATTTTTCCGTCTGCCTACGTCTTCGAAATCTTGACGTAGCTTTGCTACGACTGCGATTTCGCTTCCTTGTCATACGAAAAACTGTCTCGCTGTAGTGCACAGTCTCCGTTTTTCAACACACCCTAAAAATTTAACATAATAACATCTCGTGAGCACCAGGCATAGCAGACGACAACCCTTTTTATATTTGCATTTGCATGGAAATATAAATATCTCCGATATTCTCAAATATTATAAAAATTCTGTCGAAAACTATGAAGGTCTCTAAGATAATATTCTACAACTTAGGGATGGAATGTCAAGTTTTTATACTTATTATATTATATTTATTATACATGATTATGCATGGATATTTTTGGGAAAAATATCGGATAATTTTCTTTTCGTGGCAGGAATAAGGAATTCACTTGTCGAATCAAGGCTACAACGGATACAGGAAGGTGCATCCTTCATCCAGTATATGCAGGCCGCTGTCCGGCTTGTGGCATTAACGAAAGGGGATAGACTCTCATGGCAAAAAAAGTCGCAAAGAAAAAGGAAAAAGTAATCATCAGCAAGACCGCACTGGTTGACAAGATTGCTTCTTCCACAGACGGCATCACCAAGAAAGACATCGCTGCCGTGGTAAATGCATTCATGTCCACGGTTGTGGAGACGGTACGTCAGGGTGATGAAGTCAGGCTCATCGGGTTTGGCACCTTCAAGACCGCGCATCGCAATGCGCGTACTGGCCGCAATCCCCAGACGGGAGCCGAGATCAAGATCAAGGCTAGCGATTCTTTTGCTTTCAAGTCGAATATCAAGTTCTGACAGATTTCCCTGGGCGCTGTGTATACGGCGCCTTTTTTTTGTTGTTGTCTTTGTCCGTTGTTTGAGGTATGATGAAAAGATAACAGCAGAAACGTGAAGGGGAAGGATCGGCTTGAAAGACGAGACAAAGGAGCGCGTGGAAAAGGAGATTTCCGGATGGGAATATCTTGAGGCGCTTCCGGAGGAATGGTTTGGCTTCCAGTTACAGAAGAATTTGTGTGTCAATGGCGATATGTATGATATTTACAGCTATGCGAAGGATTCCGCGCACCGCAGCATCACTTCCTATTTCCATGAGGAAACCAAAGAGTACAAGGTGCGGGTGCAGATCGGGCTGGTGGAGTTCTGCCATATCGAGTTCGTCACAGGGGATTTCGTGACCTTTGAGAAGCTGTTGAAACAGCATTTTGAAACGGTTCTCCATGATCTGGCAGAGTTCAATCCGGGGACTGTCACCAGTCTGCTGCTCGATAAGGGCATCATGGAATGGGACTATGGGAAGAAATTGCCGGAGGAGCTGGAAGGTTTCCGGCTCTTCATCCGCCCCTCGGAACCTGTCCGCATCACCAACGGCTCCTATATCATCTTTGACTACATAGATTTTGACATCTCCAGCAATTTTGATATCTATTACAATATCTTTCGGGATGAGTTCTTCGGGGAGTCGCGCATCCGCAACATTCCCGTTGTGACGTATTCTTTTGATTCGGGGGATCTGGCGGAGCTGGAAACAAAGCTGGAGGCTCACATGCTGCCGTATTTGCAAGAAATCCGCAGGAAGGCGGAAAGGGAGGAAGCGAAGTGATTGTCATTGACAAGGCTGTTCTGCATATCCTGGACTTCAATTCCGGTGTGACGGTGTATTCCGATGCAGAGCTTGACATGCAGGACAGTATCCGGGAGTTTTTGCTGAAGCACATCGAGAAATCTCTGGCCAGCCAGGAGGCAAAACCGGGAACCTTTTACGAGGACAGTTCCTTCAAGGCATCCTTGGAAGGGTATGTCAGGGAGGATATGGATTTCATAGCCTTTTCCAAGGAGATTGTCCATACCCTGGAGGAAGCATATACCCATTCCGAGGAAATGGCGTCCTCGGATATCATCCTTTGCGACCTTCGGGTGGATGAGGTGCGGAAGATTGCCCTGTTCAAGTGCAGCAGCCATACGGGGTATGTGCATCAGGTCAACCAGACGGAGACCGGGGTGCGGAACGAGATCATCCATCACTATTCCATCCTGCCGAATCTCAGCCAAAAGATGGATGAATTCGCTTTCGTCGATGTGGAAAGCCAGGCGGTTTCCTTTGTGGGAAAACGATATACCATCGACGGGAACAGCATCTATGTCTTTCCTGAAATCCTGCTGGAGTGCAGCCAGGCCCCATCGCCAAAGGAGGCCATGAAGGGCATTGCCAAGGCCGCGGCGAAGGTGGCCGAGGCCTATGGGCAGGATGAGGTTGCCACGGCTGCCGCAGTGAAAAGCTATATCGCGGAGAACATGGAGCATTCGGAAAGCCTGGACCTTCAGGAGGCGGGGCGGCAGATTTTCCGGGACAATCCCTCCATGCAGGCGGATTACGAGGCGCAGATACAGGAAGCAGGGTTCACGGAGCCGGTGCTCATGGACAAGGAAGCGACCCTCAAGAAAGTGTGCAGGCATAAGCTGAAGACGGATACTGGCATTGAGCTTACGATTCCCACGGACTATTTCGACAACACGGAGTATGTGGAGTTCAACAACAACGAGGACGGCACACTGTCCATCACCCTCAAGCACATCTCCAATATCGTCAACCGTGCCTGAATTACAGATTGGAACGAGGGAGGTGATGGCATGAAGGTATCTGGTGAGCTAAACAATATCAAGACATACCTTCTGGAACAGCTGCAGTCCCTTTACGAGCTTTCCGTGCCTTCCACACAGCTTTCCACCCATGAGCTGAACCAGCGCATGCTGGACATCACCATGGTTCTGGGGCGGGAGGTCGCGGTCTACATCAATCGCCAGGGGAAGGTTGCGGAGGTGTCCGTGGGGGATATCGGCACAGTGGAACTGCCGGAGTTCAAGGCGCGTTCCGAGCAGAGGCTTTCCGGCATCCGCTGCATCCATACCCATCCCAGCGGGGATGTGCTCTTGAGTGACCCGGATATCTCATCTTTGCGGCGGCTTCGGTTCGATGTCATGGCCGCAATCGGAACACAGGGCAAGGATATCATCGGTTGCATGGGCTTTTTCACCGGGGAGCTGCAGCCCGACGGGACACCGGAGGTCCAATGCTTCGGCCCGGTCAAGGAAGCGATCCTTCACAAGGTAAGCATGGTGCAGCTCGTCACAGTCATCAACAAGAAGCTGGGCCGTCATACCATGAAGGACACGAAGGATGACGAGGAAAGAGCCATCCTGGCAGGAATCGAGAGCATGGGAGCTCCAAGGGCCGGAGCACCGGGAGAGTCCATGGAGGAACTGGCGCATTTGGCACAGACGGCCGGAGCGACGGTGGTGGGGAAGTTCACACAGCGCAAGGAACGGCCGGATACCGCTTTTTTCCTTGGAAAAGGGAAGATTGAGGAGATCGGCATGGCCGTGCAGAATCTGGATGCCAATCTGCTCATCCTCGATGATGAGCTTACCCCATCCCAGCAGCGCAATCTGGAACAGGGCCTTGGCATCAAGGTCATTGACAGGACGGCGCTCATTCTCGACATCTTTGCGCAACGGGCGCGTTCCCGGGAAGGCAAGCTTCAGGTGGAGCTTGCGCAGATGAAATATCATCTGCCACGCCTTGGCGGGCAGGGGCTTGTGCTTTCCCGTCTCGGCGGCGGCATTGGAACGCGGGGCCCCGGCGAGACAAAACTGGAAGTGGACCGGCGGCGCATCCGCAACAAGATCCATGATATCGAGAGACAGATTGAGGACATACGCCGCAGCCGAAAATTGCATCGCAGCCGGCGCAAGGAGTCGAGCATTCCCATGGCGGCCCTCGTGGGATATACGAATGCGGGAAAATCTACCCTGCTAAATGCACTGACAGGTTCTGAAGTTTATGCGGAAGATCAGCTTTTTGCCACACTTGACCCAACGACACGAAAACTGGAGCTTTCCCATAACCAGGAAATCCTGCTGACGGATACGGTGGGATTCATCCAGAAGCTTCCCCATATGCTGGTGTCTGCTTTTCGGGCAACCCTGGAGGAAGTGCAGGAAGCGGATATGCTTCTCCATGTGGTGGATTGCAGCAACAAGGAGGCGGAGCATCAGATTGCCTCTGTCATAGAGGTGCTGAAGGAACTCAAAGCGGAGGCGAAGCCGACCCTCTATGTGTTCAACAAGTCGGATTGCCTGACGGATGAAAAAGCAAGGGAACAGCTTTTGCGGGGCAGGGAGGGGATCTTTGTTTCGGCGCGGGATGGGGCAAATCTGGAGGAACTCAAGAAGAAGATCGAGGCCTTCTTCCTGGATGCCCAGGTGAGGATGAAGGTCCTTGTTCCCTTCCATGACGGGCGTGTGGTCACCGCACTGCATGACCTGAACGCCATCCGCTTGACAGAATATACGCCGGAGGGAACCCTCATGGAGGTGCAGATCCCAAGTTCCAGGAAGGACGAGTTCATGAAATACAGGATAGAGGAGCAGGATGTATGACGTTTTCAAAGAAATTGTTGGATTTGAAGCAGCAGGTTCTGGAGGAATCTGCGCCCTTCTTTCACCGGATCGAGGGAATTGCCGAGGAAAATACGCTGAAGGTGCTGGATGCCATGCGCGAGTGCAAGGTGTCGGATGCTCATTTCAATACGACGTCGGGCTATGCCTACGATGACATCGGGAGGGGAAAGCTGGAGGAACTTTACGCCCGCATCTTTGCGGCGGAGAGGGCATTGGTGCGCACGCAGTTTGTTTCCGGCACCCATGCCCTTGCCACGGTGCTCTTTGGCATCCTGCGCCCCGGGGATGAACTGGTATCCTTGACGGGAAAGCCCTACGACACCATGCAGACGGTCATCGGCTACGACAATCCGAGTCTCGGGTCGTTGAAGGAATTCGGCATTCTTTATGATGAGCTTCCCATGGCAGATGGGAAGGTGGACATCAAAGGGATTGCCGGCAAATTGAAATCCAATACCAGGATGGTGCTCATCCAGCGTTCCAGGGGCTACAGCATGCGTTCTCCCCTTTCCATCGGGGATATCAGGGAAATTACGGCAGAGGTGAAACGCGTCAAGCCCGACTGTATCTGCTTTGTCGATAATTGCTATGGGGAATTTGTGGATGTGGAGGAGCCGACGCAGGCAGGCGTGGATATCATGGCAGGTTCCCTCATCAAGAATCCTGGTGGCGGCATCGCGCCCACCGGTGGATACATCGTGGGGAAAAAGGAACTCGTCGAGCTGGCATCCTATCGCCTGACGGCTCCCGGCATGGGAGATGAGCTGGGGGCAAGCCTTTCCAACAATCGTCTGCTATTTCAGGGGCTGTTCCTTGCGCCCCATGTGGTGTCCCAGGCCATCAAGGGCGCTGTTTTTGCGGCGGGGATGTTTGACAGGCTTGGCTATAAGACCCTTCCATTGCCTTCGGAGGAAAGAGGGGATATCATTCAGGCCATTGAACTTGGCTCGGCAGAAAAACTGAAGGCCTTCTGCGGGGGGATCCAGAAGTATTCCCCAGTGGATTCCTTTGCCGCACCGGAGCCCTGGGATATGCCGGGCTATGCTGACCAGGTCATCATGGCGGCAGGAACCTTCGTTCAGGGAGCTTCCATCGAGTTCAGCGCAGATGGCCCCCTGCGTTCCCCTTACAATGTGTATCTTCAGGGCGGGCTGACCTTTGAGCATGCGGTCATCGGCATTTTGGGCGCGGCGCAGGCAATTGAGGATTTGGATTCATGAATGCAAAAACTGGAACCAATGATGGTTCCAGTTTTTCCTTATAATTACAATTGACGATATACGCCGATTACCCTGCCAAGGACGGTAACGTTCTTCTCATAGAAGGGTTCCATGGTGTCGTTTTCCGGCTGCAGGCGGATGCAGTTCTTCTCCCGGAAGAATCGCTTCACCGTGGCAGTGTCGTCGTTGACGAGAGCCACGACGATCTCGCCATCCTTGGCATCGTCCTGCTGCCTGACCAATATGAAATCCCCATCATAGATGCCGGCGTTGATCATGCTGTCTCCCTGTACCTTGAGCATGAAGGTCTTGTCCTGGGTGCCGATGAGTCCCTGTGGGAAGGAGAATATCTCCTCGATGTTTTCCTCAGCGAGAATCGGGACACCGGCGGTCACTGTGCCGACGAGTGGGACGGGGGTATTCTTTCCCCAGGGTTTCTCGTCGAGGATGTCGATGGCGCGCGGCTTGGTGGGGTCGCGTTTGATCAGCCCGCTTGATTCCAGCTTTTCCAGATAGCCATGAACGGTGGAACTGGACTTCAGCCCCACAGCGTTTCCGATTTCACGGACGGAAGGAGGATACCCTTTCTCCAGAAGGAATTCCTTGATGTACTGGAAGATTTCCTGTTGTCGTTCACTGGCATGACGATTGTGTCGCATTTCATACACCTCCAAATATATATTCGGTTCTTTTCCAAGTATACCACATGTATGTTCGATAATAAAGAGGATTCCAAAAAATTTTCGCAAGGAAGTGTCAGGGAAATGTATCGTGGGACAACATCGAAGGAATATTGATTTCAAGATGCCAAGATGGTACAATTTATACAAGGATTTTACCAAAACTGAAATGGGGTGTATGATATGCGCATCGGTTCCTTATCCACAGACAAAGACCATATACAGTTCCTTTACCAGATTTCCAGCTGGCAGAAGGACAAGGACATCTTCCAGTGGCTCTTTCAGACGATAAACTCCGGGCTGTTCAAGATCCGCCAGGTTGCCTGCCGTGACACCTGGTTCATTGAGGTGAAAGACAAACAGGCGGGAACCTTCCCGAAAGAAAGCCTCAAGTCCCAGGAAGCCTTCATCAAGAGATGTATTGCGATGGAAGGCAATGACTACTATTTCATGGGACAGTACGATAAAAAGGATATTGTGATTGGAATCAATCTCAATGAGAAGTATATTTATCTGACGCGGCGCACGGCGGATACCGGCCTTCATGAAGTCATCGAGGAGAAATTAAAGCTGGCGGAGCCTTTGGAATAAGGATTCGATTGAGATATGCACCGGGGGATGCGGGGGATTTTGCGTGCGTGTGACCAAAAAGATAAAGGAACAGCAGATTGCCGTATTGGAGGACACATATAGGGGAGTCAAGCCGGCTTTGGTTTTCCGCAACCCCTTTGAACTTCTCATAGCGGTCATCTTGTCGGCACAGTGTACGGACAAGCGCGTCAATGTCACGACAGAGCGGCTTTTCGCCCGCGCTGCAACGCCGGAGGCGATTGTTTCCATGGGGCTTTCGGAGTTGGAGGAGGAGATCCGGGATTGCGGGCTTTTCCGCAACAAGGCGAAGAATATTTTGGCTACCTGTCAGCTCCTCTGCGAGAAGTACAGAGGCGAGGTGCCGGAGGATTTTGAGGAGCTGCAGAAATTGCCCGGCGTGGGACGGAAGACCGCCAATGTGGTCATGAGTGTGGCCTTCCATCATCCTGCGATTGCCGTGGATACCCACGTGTTCCGCGTGGCGAATCGCCTGCATCTCGCCGTGGGAGAGACTCCTCTGGAGGTAGAGAAGGGGCTGCAGAAAGCCATTCCCAGGGAGAAATGGTCCGATGCCCATCATTGGCTCATATGGCATGGGCGGAAGGTCTGCAAATCGAGGAAGCCGCTCTGCCTTGAGTGCCCCTTGCGGGAGATTTGCCCGGGCAAGGGAAAGGAATGAGGTGTGTATAAGTATGGAGTACAGGAAACCCATCTTTGACGATATTGAGGATATCTACAAGCTCGTCATGGAATATGCCAAGGAAGGCGTTATGCTCGCCCGTTCCCGTAATACCCTCTACGAGACCATCCGTGACATGATTGTGGCGGTGGATGAAAACAACAGGGTTGTTGGAGTAGGGGCGCTCCACATCATCTGGGCGGAACTGGCAGAAGTTCGGACGATGGCGGTTTCTCCTTCGGCGATCCGGCAGGGCATTGGTGCGGAAATCGTCCGCCGTTTGCTGGAGGAGGGAAGGAGCCTGGGGGTGAAGAAGTTCTTCACCCTGACCTACAAGCCGGGCTTTTTCCAGACCCTGGGATTCAGGACAATCACCAAGAATGACCTGCCTCACAAGGTATGGAAGGATTGCATCGAATGCCCCAAATTTCCCAATTGCGACGAGATTGCCATGGAACTGGATGAGTCGGGGGAGATTGGAAGCATAGCAGAGGTACAATGGGAGATTTGAGGATGCCATCGTTCGAGGGTTTCAGCGATGGCATCGTTTTTCGCAGGGGGCAGGGAAAAGAGTGCTGACAGCAGATGTGTTTGTGAATATACCTGTGAAAAGCATTGCAAAGGCATATACCTATCGCGTGCCAGACGTGCTTTCCCATGTGGGAGCCGGATGGCGCGTTTTTGTGCCCTTTGGCGGCCGGAAAGTGGAAGGATTTGTCCTGTCCGTGGCGGAGACGGATGGGGGGGATATCGCACTCAAGGATATACTTGCAGCTGTGGATGATGAGGCATGGTTCACGGAGGAGATGATCGCTGCCGCAAGGTGGCTGTCGGAGTTCTATCTCTGTTCCCTTGCGGAGATGATGCGGCTTTTCATGCCCGGAAAAAGCGGATTGAAGATATCCGTAAGCTATGCGCCGAGGGAAGAGGCACGGGAGCATGTGCTGCTGGGGATGGAACTTTGCCGCAAGGTCTATGAGCTGCTTCTTGAAAAAGGAGCCATGACGAGGCAGGCCATCAGGAAAGCCCTGCCGGAATCCGGGGATCTGCTGGATGGAATACTGGACAAGCTCCTGCATCACAGGGTGATAGAAAAGAGGTACGATGCAGAGAAGCGTGCATCGGCGCAATATGAGAAGTATGTCATTCTTACGGGGAAGGTGACGGAGGAACTTCTGGAATCCTTCCATCGCTGCAAGGCACAGCGGCGCCTTTTGGAACTTTTGCGGGAAAAGCCGGAGCAATCCATGGCGGAGCTGAAGACACAGAAGGTTTCTCCGGCAGTGGTGAAAGCGCTTTGCGAAACAGGCCTGGCAGAGATCTGTCAGAGGCGCGTCCTGCGGGACAGTTACCGGGATCTTGGGACAAAGCATTCTGCAGTCGTGCTTACAAGGGAGCAGGAGAAGGCACTGGAGAATATCTTTCCTTATATGGAACACCGGGAATATCATGGATTCCTGCTCCATGGGGTCACGGGGAGCGGGAAAACGCAGGTTTATATCGAGGCGGCCTCCAGGGCACGGGATATGGGACGGACGGTCATTGTTCTCGTGCCGGAGATTGCCCTGACCGGGCAGCTTGTCATGGCATTCAAGGCGTATTTTCGGCAGGACATCATTGTCATGCACAGCCGTCTGTCCCTTGCCGAGCGCAACGATGCCATCCTGCGGGTGCGGCGGGGAGAGGCGGGAATCATCATCGGTGCCCGTTCGGCCTTGTTTACCCCGGCGGAAAACATCGGCCTCATCATTCTCGATGAGGAACAGGACATGTCCTATAAGCAGGACGAGTCTCCGCGATACCATGCACGGGTTGTGGCGGAGAAACTGGCGCAGCTTCATCATGGGATATTGATTCTCGGAAGCGCCACGCCGTCCCTGGAAACCTTTCATCGGGCGAAAACAGGGAAACTGTCCCTGCTTTCCATGCCGGAGCGCATCGGAGGCTTGTCTCTTCCGGAAGTGAAGTGCGTTGATATGCGGCAGGAGATGAAACAGGGCAACCGCCATATTGTTTCCCGTGCGCTGGAGCGGTTGATCGGGCAGACACTGGCGGAGCATCAGCAGCTCATCATCATGCTGAACCGGCGGGGATTTTCCACGTTTGTCATGTGCCGCTCCTGCGGTACGGTCCTCAAGTGCCGGTTCTGCGGGCTGCCTCTGGTCTATCATAAAAACGGAAGGCTTTGCTGCCATCACTGCGATGTCCAGGAGGAAGTCCCTTCTACCTGTCCTAAATGCGGCAGCCGTTACATCAAGTACTTTGGCTCCGGCACGGAGAAACTGGAACAGGAGCTTCACATGCTTGCACCGGAAGCGAGAGTTGTCCGCATGGACAGGGACACGACGGGGAAAAAGTTCGCCCATCAGGAGATCTTGGGAAAGTTCCGGCGAGGGGAGTACGATATCCTTCTCGGGACACAGATGGTGGCGAAAGGGCATGACATTCCCAATGTCACTGCCGTTGGGATCATAAGTGCGGATTCCAGTCTTCACATGCCGGATTTTCGGGCGGCAGAGCGATGTTTCATGCTCATCACCCAGACAGCAGGCCGTGCAGGACGGCATTCCGTCAAGGAGCCACACGATATGGAGGGCGGTGGAACAGAGTCTTGCGGCCATGTGGTTGTCCAGAGCTACAATCCGGAACATTATGCCGTGACCTGTGGCATCGCACAGGATTATGAGGGGTTCTATGCACAGGAGATTGCCATGCGGAAGAAACTCTTCTATCCCCCGTTCAGCCGTCTGGTAAAACTCCTTTTCCAGCATGGGGAGGAGGAGACGGCAAGGGAACATGCTGCGGGCTTCGTCGATCGATTTCGCAAGCACTTTGCCGGGGAGGAAAAACAGCAGGTCATAGGGCCATCCCCTGCCATGATTTCCAACTTTCGCGGGATCTTTCGATTCGTTGTCCTCATCAAGACTGCGGTTCTTGGGGATGTACAGTCCTTTCTTCGGCAGGAAGGGCTGCAGACGAGAACGGATGTGGCAATTGATATCGATCCGATAACGATGATGTAAGGATCTGGAGCGAAACAAATTGCATTTGATGCGCCCTAGACAAGCAGAAAGTGTAATTTATTTCGGGACAGTTCCTAAGCAAGGAGGAATTTTTTCGTGTCATATAAAGTAGACATTTTAGGTGTTCAGGTGGATTCCCTGACGATGGCGGAAGCAGTTGACAAGGCAGATCAGTTTATGGAGGAAAAGGCGTGCGTCCTGATTGCTACGGCGAATGCGGAAATGATCATGCGGGCAACCCATGACAAGGAACTCAGGGACATCCTGAATGCAGCCGCCCTGGTTGTGCCGGACGGGGCAGGCACGGTATGGGCGGCGCATCATCTGGGATATCAGATGCCGGAACGGGTGGCAGGCTATGACCTTGCCCAGGAACTCATGCGGCTGGCACCGGCAAGGAAACGCCGCATATACTTTTTCGGGTCTGCGCCCGGAGTTGCTGACAAGGCGAAGAAAAAGGCGGAAGAACTCTATCCGGGCATTGAGATCGTTGGCACAAGAAACGGATATTTCAAGGAGGCGGACGAGCCTGCAATCATTGCGGACATCAAGGAAAAGAAGCCCGACCTCCTGCTGGCGGCCCTTGGCGTTCCCAAGCAGGAAAAGTGGCTGAATGCCCACAAGGAAGAGCTGGGTGTCCCTCTCTCCATTGGCGTCGGCGGAACGCTGGATGTCATGGCAGGGGTCATGAAACGCGCTCCGCGATGGATGCAGAAGGCAAAGCTGGAATGGCTGTTCCGCGGCATGCTTCAGCCCAAGAGAGCCGGGCGTCTTCTTGCTTTGCCAAAATTTGTCCTCAAGGTGCACAGCTACAAGAAATAAGAGTGGGTTTGCCCTTGGCAAAACCTGAACAATACGTTATAATGTCTAGGATGTAAAGATTGGAGAGCGGGGAGGTGTATACGTGGCTCCTATCGTACATGAAGGTTATGTGTTTATTGGGGCTTCCTTGGTATTGGCCATTCTTTTGGGGGTGACCATCCATCCCTATGCGGCAGTTCCGCCTGCTGTTCTGGCAGGATACTTTGCTTATTTCTTCCGTAATCCGAAGCGCGACATCGCCATGGATGACAAGGCGATCATCTCGCCTGCGGATGGGACGGTACAGGATATTACCCCTGTGGAATACGATGATTTCATCAAAGGGGCTGGAAACAAGGTCACGGTGTTCATGTCTGTTTTCAACGTGCATGTGAACCGCAGCCCGATTTCCGGGGAAATCAAATGCCAGAAGTATGTATGCGGGCGATTCCGTCCGGCGTACAAGGATTCTGTAGGCTTTGAGAATGAACATCATCTTATCGGTATAGAAAACAGTCGTTTGCGCATCACCGTAACGCAGATTGCGGGAATCCTGGCAAGGCGTATCGTATCCTGGGTGACCTTGAATGATACCCTGCGTCAGGGCGAACTGTATGGCATGATCCGCTTTGGCTCCTGTCTGGAGATTGTCATGCCGGAGGATGTGCAGGTTATGGTGAAAAAAGGAGATAAGGTCGTCGGTGGGAAGACGATTCTTGGGAGGATAAAGGACGAATGCTGAAACATTTGATACCGAACGCCTGTACGTCGGCAAACTTGTTCTTTGGGATGTGTTCCATACTTTCTACATTTCATGACGATCTGTTCATGGCGTCTGTCTTCATTTTGCTGGCCTTGGTCGCCGATGGCCTCGATGGGCGCACGGCGCGCTTTTTTGGCGTCAGCAGTGAGCTGGGAAAGGAAATGGATTCCCTGTGTGATCTGGGTTCCTTTGGCGTAGCGCCGGCAATCCTTGCGTACAAGTTCTGCCTTGGTTCCTATGGCTATCTGGGCTGGCTGGTCGCTATCTTCTTTGCTCTTTGCGGCATGTGGCGGCTGGCGCGTTTCAATGTGAATACGGACGTGGTTCATGGGTATTTCATGGGATTGGCGATTCCTGCGGGCGGCTGCATCGTGGCATCCACCACGTTGCTTTTTACGGCCTTGGGGATTGAGCCGCAGATGTTTGGCTATATCTATCCTGTGACCATGGCTGTGGTTGCCTATCTCATGGTCAGCCATGTTCATTATCCCGATTTCAAGGGAGATGGGGAGACACTGTTCCTTTTGCCGAAGGCATTGGCTGCCCTCATGTTTGCGTCGATTCTTTTCTTTGGCCGTGAATCGATTCTTCCGGCTCTTTTGGTGGCCATTTTCTGCACCTACGCAGTCTTTGGAATCATCAATTCGCTCTTTGCATTGTTTGCCAAGACCGAATAAGGAACTGTCAACTTTTTGGAGGAGATTTAGTTTCATGTTACACCCTTTTGACATCATCATGGTGCCAATGCAGATTGTCATCTTTTTGTTTACGTTATATTTCTTCGTCATTGGCTTCTGCGGTATGTGGCGGAAGAAGGAAGAGAAGATTCTGGTTCCCAAGAGCACCTTTGCTGTCATTGTTGCAGCGCATAATGAAAGCGCGGTCATCGGGCAGTTGGTGGACAATCTTAGGAACCTCAATTATCCGAAGGATTTGTATGACATCTATGTCATTGCCGATAATTGCTCCGACAACACGGCTGAGATTGCCAAGGAAGGCGGGGCGATTGTCTGCGAGCGCACGCATCCCACCAAGAAGAGCAAGGGCTTTGCCCTGGAATGGATGTTCGACAAGCTCTTCAAGATGGAGAAGCAGTATGACGGCATTGTGATTTTTGATGCGGACAATCTGGTCCATCCTCAGTTCCTCATGGAAATGAATAATCGTCTTTGCAAGGGCGACAGGATCATCCAGGGCTATCTGGATGCCAAGAACCCTTATGATACCTGGGTGGCAGGAACCTTTGCCATCGCGTTCTGGGTCATTGACCACATTTCCCATCTGGCAAAGACGAACATCGGCCTTTCGGCTGTGCTCGGCGGCACCGGCATGTGCATTGCTTCGGATGTGCTGAAAAGATATGGCTGGCGTGCTACCTGTCTCACCGAGGATATGGAATTCACCATGGAGTCTTTGGCGGAGGGCATCAAGACCACCTGGGCACATGATGCCATCGTTTATGATGAGAAACCCCTGACCTTCAAGCAGTCATGGAACCAGCGCAAGCGTTGGGCGCAGGGCCAGTTTGACGTGGCGCATCGCTACATACCGAAGATGCTGGTGGAGGGGTGGAGACAAAAGGACATCCGCATCTGGGATGGCTGCATCTATCTTCTGCAGCCCCATTTCCTCATGCTGTCCACCTTCTTTATCATCATAAGCTATCTCCAGCTGGCATTCCCGCCATTCTACACGAATATCTACAATTTCATGCCCTCCCAGCTCATGACGGCGATCATGCTGGGGCAGTATATCCTGCCGATGATCATCCTGTTCAAGATTCGGGCAAAATGGAAGGCATGGCTTTACATGCTTCTTTATCCGGTGTTCATCTATACATGGATTCCCATCATTTTTCTTGGGTTCATCCATCGCAACGAGCATGAATGGAGCCATACCAAGCATACCCGTTCCATGAGCTACGATGATATCATGGGCAATGTCAAGAATACGCGGGGGCTTCCCGGAAACAATACAGACAAATAAGTATAGAAAAGCTGCGGAGTCTTCCGCAGCTTTTTTGAAAGGGTGAGAAAAGAAATGTTCAGGATACAGGTAAAAGAGGAGTTTGAGGCTGCCCATCGCATTGAGGGCTATCCCGGCAAATGCAGCCGCTTGCATGGGCACAGCTGGACAGTGGAAGCGGTTGTTGTGGGGAAAAAGCTGGACGAGCTTGGCATGCTGGTGGATTTCAAGCTTGTCAGGAAGGAACTGAAGGAGATCCTTGACCGCATGGATCACCAATACCTCAATGAAATGCAGCCCTTCCTTGATGGGTGCAATCCGACGGCAGAAAATATGGCGAAATACGTCTATGAGGAACTCGCCAAAAACGATATTTTCCGGGAAGGCATAGGGCTGCAATCCATCTGTGTCTGGGAATCGCCCCATTCCTGTGTGTCCTATGAGCCCGATGAGGAGTAGCCCCATGGAAAAGAATATCATAGAGATCTTTTCTTCCATTCAGGGAGAAGGGAAATATGTTGGATGCCGGCAGGTCTTCATGCGCTTCGAGGGATGCAATATCCACTGCCGATACTGCGATACGGAAAACCGGCCGGGGATGCATGAAAACTGTCAGGTGGAAACTGTTCCCGGAAGCCACCGGTTCGAATTGGTGAAAAATCCCTTATCCACGGAACAGGTGCGTGAGATCGTCGCAAAGATGCTGAGAGAGGTGCCCCATCAGGCCGTCAGCTTCACGGGAGGGGAACCGCTTCTTCATGCAGAGTTCATTCAAAGCATCGCAAAAGGTCTTGGAACGAAGATATTTCTGGAAACCAACGGGACACTTTACGAATCCCTGGGGAAAGTCATCGGGGATGTGGACATCATCAGCATGGATATCAAGCTGCCGAGCATCGTGGGAGAGCCCCTTTGGGAAGCCCATCGCAGATTTTTGGAGATCGCCCGGCAAAAGGACCTCTATGTCAAGATCGTGGTATCCGAGGAAACGGAATCAAAGGAATTTCAGCAAGCCATCGAATTGCTTGAGAAAACAGCACCGGAAGCCCTTCTCATCATCCAGCCGGTCACGCCCTGCGGCGGCTGCAAGGCAGCATCCCCCAAGAAAGTCCTTGATTGCCAGGCATACGCTTTGAGGCATTTGAAGGACGTGAGAGTCATCCCACAGACACATAAGATGATCGGGCAAATGTAAACGAAACAAAATTCCTAAGTCAATGGCAGAGGCCTTTTGTGCTTTCAGCATGACGGATTTTACTACGATTTTCCCCCACAATCCGATGGACGATGAGGAACTGGCCCGGAAGGTGGGATTGGTGTGACGGTTTCCTGTTTTGCAAGTGCTTCACTGGACACCAATATCCTCATCCACTTATGGAAGGGAAAGGGAATATCGAAGAAAGTGACGAGGCCGGCGTTATGCCGGTCTTTTTATGCTTGAGGGACAACAGGGAAAGATTTTATAGTTTTTTTCTCCCAGCACTTGACGAAAATATGTTCTATAGATATAATGATAGGAAAAAATAATATATATTTTCTGTCCTAGGGGGTGTAAGGTATGAGCAAGCAGATAAATTTCAAGGTAGATGCACAGAAATCCTTGATTTAACGTTCGGCATAATTGTTAGTAGTTTTATTGTTAAGGAGAAACGTTATGGCACATGTGTATATAGCTGTTGCAGTAGCACGCAAGGATAGAAAAGATAAAGACTGTTATAATGATGCATTTAATCTACTTTGTGAATATATTCCAGCTTATTTTGATTATGTAGATGAGGATGATGTGTGCCAGTATACGGTTGAGGAAGTACGAAATAATAAAGAAATTTTAACAAATGTATATGCATACTTTACTGAATACGAGTCTTATTCAAAGGATTTAAATGACTGGAATATTGAAAACGGATTGCTCTGGAATTTACGTGCTGATGATTTAATTTATATATTTCATTGTCATGAGTAGTATTCGGTTATATTTATGATGTCATTTTCCAATTATAGTTTAAAAATGACATCGTTATGATATTCTAAAAAAATATAGTCAGGCAAGTTCCTTTCGGGAAGGTATATAATTTTGCCTTCAAAGCTTAATAGCAACTGTTTGCTAACTTCATCAAGACATGGATGCTTTTTTAAACTGTCTGATACTAAAATGGTTTTGTTGATTTTGTGTATACTAATGAGGCCAAGGTCAAAGGCTCTATGACTTAAATAGTTAAGGCATATTCCATTGGAAGGAGTCAGACAGTCGTTTATGTTTTTGCATTTACTGTATGGCATTATATGACAGGCTTGTAACAATTCGGGAATGGCAATACCTGTCATGCAACACCTCTCATTATAGGCACTTAAGACAGCTTTACGAAAGAAGTCTTGACCTCTTCTTGCAAGAATATTTTTTTCCTTGGCAGTATATGATTTGAGGTCTGTTGTTTCTGGTAAACCAATGTTAGTAGAATTTGTGTTTGTGCTCGCATGATTATAAGAGCACAAAATACGCTCTTTCTCAAGTAAAAGGTATTGAAATTTTCCTTTGAATTCTGTCCATATTTCTTTATCTAGTTTGCTTCCGTGAGGTAAAGAGGTTACTCCTCTGTTTAATAATCCTTCATCCAATGAAGCAAGATTTACCATCTTCATAATTAATGACGATAATGATCGATGCATTAAATCGGACATGGACTGCAAGTATTTATTACTCCTGTTAATTTTTCCGTAGGGTATTTCATAGTATAAAGATAAAGCAAGGATGGTTTCATCACGTGTCCATTTTTTTCCGTAATTGCTAGTCTTTGTCATCATGACCCTCATTATTTATAGTGAAGTAGCAGACTAATGATATTATAATATTTTCAAACAGAAAATTCAAGAGAATTCTTTTAATTCCCTGAAGGGCGACTTCCCCAAAGACGTAATTATTCACTAGCCCCATGGCATGCTGTTCATGGTCTATCCCTAGAAGACATTGTGTAATCACCTCAAAATCAAAAATATTTATGAAAACGTTAATTTTCTACGATATAATAGGTAGCTTTAT
>Ga0256405_10000496_pt1 | contig 130122 bp, 131 predicted proteins | sample RumenRJG_02DNA_FD_189096 | JGI IMG/M metagenome (GOLD analysis project Ga0256405, IMG submission 189096) | Bovine rumen microbial communities from Lethbridge, Alberta, Canada - RJG_02 | ecosystem: Host-associated > Mammals > Digestive system > Stomach > Rumen | place: Canada: Alberta... | reverse complement strand
CGGCTGTGGTTATTGCCTTTCTTAAAACGTCAAAGCGTTAGGAGGCATAGACTAATCCACAGCGTCTGTGAGCATTATAAGACCTTGATGAGGGTCTATAAAAACTACAAATCTAATAATACGAGGACATAAAACAAAATGGGAAATACCACGAAAATGGCGCAAAAGTGAAGCATTCTTACAAAATTCTTATAAATTTCGCGCCTTAGATAGTATAATAGGCAAGTCAAAATATTTTTACGGTTAATAAGCGCGGGCCGTTAAAGGGCGGCAAAGCGCAAAGAATGAGAGGTTTTTATGGCTGAACAACTCGTAATGAACATCAATGTTGATGAGCTCGCCAGAGCCAATTCGATCATCAACAACATCAGGACTTACTACAATTCCAAGATCGTAGGTCAGTCACAGCTTGGCGTTTCGCTCCTGGTCTCCATGATCGCGAACGGCCACATCCTGCTCGAGTCCGTACCTGGTCTTGCGAAGACAACCGCTGCAAAAGTTATGACTGAGGCAGTCGGCGGCTCCTTCTCGAGAGTTCAGTGTACGCCTGACCTTCTGCCTTCCGACATCATCGGTACGCAGACATTTAACATGACTAACAACACGTTCGAGACAAAGATCGGACCTGTTTACGCTAACTTCCTGCTCCTGGACGAGATCAACCGTTCATCAGCTAAGACACAGAGTGCCATGCTCGAAGCCATGCAGGAGAGATCGGTAAGTATCGGCGGACAGACATTCAAGCTCCCTCCGGTATTCATCGTTATCGCTACACAGAACCCGATCGAGCAGGAAGGTACTTATGAACTTTCCGAGGCTCAGCAGGACAGATTCCTTCTTAAGGAAGTAATTACATATCCTAACGTTAAGGACGAGGTCGAGATCCTCAACAGGATCGAGGGCGATGTATTCACATCTTCCAAGGCTGTCGTTACGATCGATGACATCGAGTTCTTACAGGGTCTTTGCAAGAAGGTTTACATCTCACCTGCTATCAAGAAGTACATTGTTGATATCGTTCAGGCTACACGTGATCCCGCGAAGTACATCTCACCCAACCTTGCAAACTACATTGCAATGGGTTCTTCCACACGTGCTGCTATCGCATTCATGGAAGTATCCAAGGCTGTAGCTCTCATCCAGGGCAGAGCTTATGTAACACCTGATGACGTTAAGGCAATGAGACATGAAGTTATGCGTCACAGAATCATGCTTAACTTCGCTGCCATCGCTGACGGCGTAAAGGAAGAAACCATCGTTGATGCAATTGTCGGAGCAATCGTTACTCCATGAACTTAGACTACGTCTCGAAAATTAAATTCGGGCTTAAGCGTTATAAGACGATAGCTACGGATAAGACGACGAGCAGAGTTCTCGACGGTTCATACAACTCCATCTATAAGGGCAGGAGTATGAATTTCGATGAGCTCCGTGAGTATGTGCCCGGTGACGATATCAAGGATATCGACTGGAAGGCAACGTCAAGATCCCAGAAGGTTCTTATCAGATCTTATATAGCCGAGAAGAAGCACAACATCATGCTGGTAATGGACGCCAACCACAGGATGCTCGGCCACACCAAGACAGGCGAGGATAAGGGCGAAGTTGCTCTTATGGCCGGCGGCACTCTGGCATACATGGTTACCGATAACGGCGACTATGTAAGCGGACTTTACTATCACGACGATAAGATGGAGAGATCCCCTTTCAAGACGGGCTTCCTCAATCTCGAGTTCCTTCTTGAAGGTTACGCTAAATGCCTCACACAGACCAACAAGTCTGACCTTAACGGGATCCTCAGCTACATCATGCACAACATCAAGAGGCGCATGATCGTGGTTATGGTTACTGACACCGAGGGTGTCTGCAACCTCAAGGAAAATCTTTTGGGTCAGATCACAATGGTACACGACTGCCTTCTCATCAAGGTCAGCGACACCGATATCTTCGGCAAGAAGGTATATAACGTTGAAACACAGGGTTATCTCCCGCCGTTCCTCGCGCAGAGCAAGGCTTTGCAGAAGAAGCAGCACAAGGTAATGGAAGACCTGGAGAAGCAGGCTGAGAAGAAGCTCAACAGATACGGCATACCGTATGTCAATGTAGATACTGCGACAAGAGTCGACAGTAAGATCGCAGAGCTTCTCGAAAAGAACAAATCAGTCAACTAAGCATAAGACCCAAAACGGAATAAGAACAGTTGAGTGATCTAAAGAACAAGTAAGTAAAAGACAGAAACAAGAGTTATGGAAACGACGATAAACTTAAGAAGATTATTTGATTTCTCACAACTTCCGATAATCATTACGGGAGCGGTACTTGCCGTACTCACCGTTGCGATCATCCTCATGTTCCTTTACACGATCCTTAAGAACATGGAGCTCAAGCAGAAGCAGACAGAGGAAGTTGTCGAGCAAAAAGTTTTCGTAAAACCCGACATGACGAAGCTCAAGGCCGAATATCTTGCATTGCTTGACGGCATTGAAGCTAAGTTCAATGAGGATACCACGAAGGTCAGACCTGCTTACGAGGGCATGAGCCGTGTCGTAAGAGACTTTGTTTACAGAGCAACAGGTACTGAAGTTGATAAGTTCGCATTGTACGAGATCAACGCAACCGAGTATAAGGATCTTGCAAAGCTCGTCGGCGAATACTATCAGCCGGAGTTCGACCAGATTTCGGAAGGTGACGTTAGGGATCATTTGGCAAAGTCAAGGAGATTAGTGTCTGAATGGAACTGAAGAATCCAATAGCTTTATATATCTGTGCGGGTGTGGCAGCGGTATTCCTTATCGTCATGTTCATCACGTTCAAAATGAAGAGAAAGTATAAGGGCGGCAAGAAGACATATCTGCCGGATTACCTCAAGAACGACTCTATGTTTAAGACAAGACTCGTCTGGCACGTAATCCTTAAGTATGTTCTTATCGTGCTTATCATCACGAGCATCCTTCTGTCAGGCTTCCTCATGGCAAGACCTTACAAGACAGAGTCCAAGCAGCTCGCAAACTACAACAGAGACATCATGCTCTGCATGGATATCTCCACAACATGCGACAACCTGAACGCAGAGCTCATCGACAAGCTCGAAGACGTAGTAAGAGAACTTAACGGCGAGAGATTCGGCATCGTTATCTTCAACTCGTCTCCGGTCCTTCTCTGCCCTTTGACAAACGATTACAACTACATCATCGAAGTCCTGGACAAGGTCAAGGAAGGCCTCAAGATGAGACTCGATTACATGAACGGCAAGATCCTCTTCTCAGACAAGCTCTATGAGATGGACGCATACATCAGTAACGGTACGCTCGTAGATAACGAGGAGAGAGGTTCTTCCATCATCGGTGACGGTCTTGCGGCAGCCTGCCTCGACTTCTATGACTATGAGGAAAAGCCCGACCGTACAAGAGTCATCATCCTCTCAACGGATAACGAGCTTTTGGGCGAAGAGATCATCACACTTCCTGAAGCAGGACAGATGTGCCAGGACAGAGACATCGTGGTCTTCGGTGTAGGCACGGAGAAGATGGTCGACGCTGACAGAAAGATGATGAAGGATGTCGTCGAAGGTACGGGCGGAACGTTCTACTACGGTGAAGACAGCGATATCGTTGAGAATATCGTTGAGGACATCAGAGCGCAGATCGCAACACTCGACGATACACAGTACGAGATAGTCGAGAATGAGACGCCGGAGAAGGTTTTCAGGCTCCTGCTCCTCTCACTTAGTCTTATGCTCCTCGTAGCATTTATATTGAAGGTGTAAACAGATGGATAAAATAACTTTTGAACCTATGATTCCCATCTGGTTAATGGTCATAATCTGCATCGGTCTTTTGGCTATCAAGCGAAAAGGCATAATCCCTTATGTCAGACAGTGCCTCATCGTGCTGCTCCTTTTCGCCATCAACTTAAGACCCATGTACGTATCAGATGAAGTAAAAGTAATGAGACAGAAGCTTAACTGCTACTGCATAATCGTAATCGACGACACGCTCAGCATGATGGCTGAAGACTACAACGGCTCAGAGCCACGTATGAATGGTGTTAAGGCCGACGTCGAATACATCACGGAAAAGATGGTAGGCGCCAAGTTCTGCCTTATCGACTTCAACAACGATGTAAACCTCATCGCTCCTTTCACGGATGATACCGCTTACATCAAGTCTGCAGTTAACTCGATCTATCCGCTTGCAGATTACCACGCAACGGGTACGAACATTAACGTCTCCAAGAAGCTCCTTGGCCAGATGATCGACAACGCAACGATCTTAGGCGACGGCCACGTAGTCGTATTCTTCATCACTGACGGTGAGAATACGGACAAGAACACACTCGATTCCTTCGCAGACATTGCAGACGGTATCGAGGGCGGTGCAGTCATGGGCTACGGCACTGACAAGGGCGGCCAGATGCATTACTACGACGAACTCTATGACGAAGTAGTCCTCGTTGAAGATAAGAGATCTTATCCTTACGAGCCCGCTATCTCCTATATCGATGAAGATAACCTCGAGCAGCTTGCTGACGATCTGGGTCTTACCTATGTCCACATGTATGATTCCGAGGATATCGATCCGGTTCTCGATGATGTAATGGGTCTTCTCGACGCGGAAGAGGAAGAGACGACGAAGTACGGCTATGCAGACGTTTACTTCTGGTTCGTTTATCCGCTCGCAGCATTAGTAGCTTATGAATTCATAAGCGTGAAAAGGAGGGCCTGACGCATGGTAAAGAAAATAGCTATTGCAATCTGGATCCTCACAGCCTCATTCCTCGGCATCCTTGTCGTCAACTATGTCGGCAACAGGAAGATGATCGAGAATTACGGCCAGGGTGTTTACCAGCAAAATGAATTAGGCTTCTTGGGCTTCACCCAGCCTTACATCAACCACTTCAACAAGGGTAATGTTTTCTATCAGCTGGGCGACTATCAGAAGGCTAAGCAGGAATATCAGCTCGCTCTTAACTTAAGACCTGACGAACCTTACGACTGCAAGATCAGAGTCAACTATGCTCTGTCTTACGTAACACCCATCGATGTCGATGACATCAACGAGGATAACTACAAGGACGTAATCGAGATCTGTGAGACAGCCAAGAGCATCCTCGCAGAGAACGACTGCGCTACAGAGAATAACGACGGACACTACTACGCAGCTCAGAAACTCTATAACGAGATCAACCAGTTTATCGAGGATCTGAAGAACCAGTACGAGAATCCGCCGACGCCGACACCTACGGCAACGCCTACTCCGAATCCGGAGAACGGCACGGCTACGCCGACACCTTCACCCAAGCCGGATGCAGATGCAACGGAAACTCCGACACCTACACCGCAGGGACAGGATCAGTCGCCTACGCCTACACCCCAGGGCGGCGAACAGTCACCGACACCTACGCCTCAAGGCGGTCAGGAGACTCCTACTCCTACACCGGGCGGCGGAGAAGATACTCCTACACCGACTCCCGGTGACGGCACTCCGACTCCTACACCCGGCGGAGAGGGCGAGACTCCCACACCTACTCCGGGCGGTAACGACGGTACACCTACCCCGACACCCGGCGGCGAAGGAACGGGAACTCCGACACCTACTCCCGGCGGTCAGGGTACAGGCACACCGACACCTACACCGGGCGGTCAGGGTACAGGAACACCTACACCTACTCCGGGCGGCGGCCAGGGCCAGGGTACACCGACTCCTACACCTTCACCTGAGGACCGTATCCGCGACATTCAGGACAGAAGTAACAGGGAACGTTATGGTGGTACGGGTGACTACAATGACGACTACAACTTCGGTAACTCCGCAAGCTGGTAAGTAATTTAATTAAACTATCCGCATCGGCATGACCCACACCCGGGTTGTGCCGATGTAATATATGGATACGATTATTCCACGGCCGGACTTTTATATTTCCCGCCGGCGAAAAGAGGTCAGTAACATGTATAAGCAAAGACCTGTCATCAAGATCTTTGACGGTATCTTTATCTCGGCAGCATGCCTTAGCACGTTCCTTTACGAGTTCAGTTATTTCTTTATAGCGCTGACTGCAGTGCTTGCCATACTGGCATTCGTATTTCCGGGCCTTTATGCTTCAGGCATTGCAGGCGCAAGGCTCAAGACATGTTCTTACGGCACCACGATCTTATCGGTATTTCCGTTCACGCTGCTCGTGGTGGTACCGGTATTCATCGTCTCTTTGTTCTTCAACGAAGACCTGGGCTGGACTGCGATAATCACTTATGCAGTCGTCACGATAGTGCTTCTTAACATATTTTTCTGGACCGGCATAATAATTGTTTACTTAACATCCAAGCAGATCGGCATCAGCAAGCGTCTTCTTGGAATCTTCTGCGGCATGATCCCCGTTGCAAACCTCTTCGTTCTCTCATTGATCGTAAAGATCACCGGCAGGGAAGTAAGAGAGGAGAGCGAGAGATACTGGCGCAACGAAGCGAGGATTCCTGAGCAGCTCTGCAAGACCAAATATCCCATCCTCATGGTCCACGGTGTTTTCTTCAGAGATTCAGAACACTTAAACTACTGGGGCCGTGTACCCGCCGAGCTCATCAAGAACGGCGCGACCATCTTCTACGGCGGCCAGGAATCAGCAGGCAACGTTCCTTCATGCGCTCTCCAGATTAAGAAAGCCATCGTCAAAGTCATTGAGGCAACGGGCGCAGAGAAGGTCAACATCATCGCCCACAGTAAGGGCGGCCTCGACTCAAGATACTGCATCACGATGCTCGGCATGGCTCCTTATGTCGCATCCCTCACAACGATCAACACACCGCACAGAGGCTGCGAATTTGCTGAGTACCTCATGAACAAGGCACCCGAGAATCTCAAGAACACGGTTGCCGCAGCATATAACAAAGGCGCGAAAGCATTGGGCGACACAAACCCCGACTTCATAAGCGCCGTCACCGACCTCACAAAAGACGGTGTCGCGCGCCTTAACGCCGAGATGGCTCCGATGCAGTCACAGTTCGACGGCATCTACACCCAGAGCTTCGGCTCCAAGCTGAACCACGCCACGAGCGGTAAGTTCCCTCTCAACATGAGCTATCACTTCGTCAAGCATTTCGACGGCTTCAACGACGGCCTCGTCGGCGAAGAGTCCTTCCAGTGGGGTTCCGAATACCACTTCCTCACAAACAAAGGCCTCCGCGGCATCTCCCACGCCGACATGATCGACCTCAACCGCGAAAACATCGACGGCTTCGACATCCGCGAATTCTACATCAATGTAGTGCACGGGCTGAAGGAGAAAGGACTCTGATCCTGCCTTCCCATTACCAAATAATCCATACTAAATAACAAAAGGCCGTCTCATTTGAGACAGCCCCCTGATCATCAACCAATATAATCCTGACTATCAGCTTTCCTTTGCAGCCAGCTCAGCGATAGTGTACTTCTGAAAGAATTTCTGCATCTCTTCGCTGAATTCCTTCCACATGGGGAGTGTGACGCATGAAGCGACGCGGTCGCACTTGGGCGCGTTGGGATCCATGCATGCTACGACGTAGAAGTCGTTCTCAGTAACGGAGATGATGTCCCATGCCGTGATCTCCTTGGGATCGCGCGCGAGCTTGTAGCCGCCGTTCTTGCCGCGGAGGCCCTTAACGAGGTTGTTCTGGACGAGCATCTTTATGATGGATTCAAGATATTTCTCGGAAAGACCCTGTCTTTCGGCGATGCCGCTTAACGTGACATAAGAATCCTTGCCGGACTTAGCGATGTCGATCATTACGCGGAGTGCGTAACGTCCTTTTGTAGATACAACCATTTTGAATCCTCCATAGGTCAATAAAGCACTAACCTATTATAGTGAAGGGAATAAAGGAATTAAAGAGTTTTCAGACAAAGTTGAACATAAAAAGAATATCTTGTTCAAGAACACAACAAAAAACCAAAAAAGCAGGTCTTTAACAATGTTACCGGGGCTTCGAAAAGGCTCCGGAATGGCGCTGTAGAATCATCGGAGAAGACCCCACGGATCACTTTATCGGCTGGATGAACTCATTGTCCTTATACATCGGCCAGGGAGCCTTGCCCGTCTTGGCAAACTCACCCCAGAGTTCTCTTATCTTCTCACCGACACGGCGTGAGACGGGATCTTCGACTATGCAATACGGAGCGGACTTGTCCAGCATGACCGGAACGTCGCTTGCGTGAAAGCACCCGGCGCCGCGCTTTTCGATGTCGGGTGTCATATAGACATATTCATAGACCCAGGAAGGTCCCTTGATATTGCGCGCAACGTCGCGTGAAGGTTCAACGTAGTAGAACGAAGTGAAGTCATCTGACATCTTGCGGCGAGCACCCGGACCCGGTCTGAACTTAAACTTGAACCAGTATGCAGCAAGCGGAAGGGCAGCGGTCGGAATGTTGCATATAAAAGCATCGCCTTCCTGAGCGCATGTTCCGATAATGACCGGCTTTTTGGACTCTTTGGCAAGATCTGCCGGCCAGCCTTTTATTACTTCTCCGTCAATGACAGGTGAGAAAGCACAGTTTGAACTGCCTTCGCGGAATACGAATTCACGAAGTTTCTTATTTGCCTCGTGGATCTTCCAGATAGGCAGATCTTTTAACTTATAAAGCTCGTTCTCCTTGACCTCAAGGTATCCGAGATATTTACGTGTGAGATGCTCACTCTGCTGCTCTGTCCAGAAAGATTTGGCGCATGGTGACATTAAGATCGCCTTGTCGAACAGGAGTTTTGCTTCGGGCATGCCAAGCAGCGCAAGGATGCATGCGGCGCCTGCTGACTGTCCGAAGACGGTAACGTTATCGGCATCTCCGCCGAAGCGGTGAATGTTATTACGGATGAACTTGAGCGCAGCCATCTGGTCAAAAAGGCCGTTGCTCTTGTCAAAGTTCTTGTCGAGGAAATTGAGATTTAAGAATCCTTCAAGATTTAAGCGGTAGTTGAAGCTTACGACGATGGTCTTTGAGTCGATAGCGACCTTGGCCATGTCGTAGTAAAGCTCTTCAGAATCTTCAGTTACCTTACCGCATCCGCCGTTAGCATAAGAGCCGCCGTAGAACCACACCATGACAGGTGATCCGTATTCCAATCCCTTAGGCACGAAAATATTAAGGTAGAGACAATCCTTGCCGTCAGCCTGAATGGTGGACCTTCCGCGTCCCTGAACAGGGCTTATAGGGGCCTTGGTGGCATCCAGAACGCCTTCCCAGGACTCGGGCGGAAGAGGATGCTTAAAAGCAAGGTCGCCTACAGGAGGCAATGCAAACGGGATTCCGAGATATTCCTCACATCCGTCTTTGACGATGCCTCTTACAAGTCCGTATTCGGTTGTGACCGTTCTTGAGTATTCCATAAAGAAATTTTACACGGCTGAAGAGCGGGGTGCAACACACTCACGGTCAATAAACCATTAAGTTACGTTAATTACGACAAGATCCGGAAAGTTATTGATCCTGACAGGTGCAACGCTGTTGCCGAGGCCGCGGCTTACGATGAGCGTCATGGAGCCATAAGAGTGCATGCCCTCATAAAGTTCAGGGAAGAAAGTAAAGTCAGGCGACAGCAGGCCGCCCTTGCCCGGAATGATTATCTGTCCGCCGTGAACGTGTCCCGTCAGCACGAGATCTGCGCCTAAAGACTGATAGAGTGAGACATAATCAGGTTCGTGTGCGAGCATTACCACAGGCTTCTCATCAGTAAAAGCAGGGTAGGCGTCAAACGATTCCAGTGATGAATCGGCAATGCCTGCAAGATTGTATTCACCCATATCGACGTAAGTGTCATCTAAGAATATGACGCCCGATGCATGCATGTCATCGTAGAACTTATCAAGTTTATCACCATGCAGCCTGTTCTCATGGTTGCCCGTGACATAGTAAACGGGTGCTATCTTTACCGCACCTTCGATGAAGTCCATGGCAATGGAATAAGATGTGTGCGTTGAATCAACTATGTCGCCTGTAACAACAATGATGTCAGGATCTATAGCTTCAATTTGGTCCAGCAAAACAGACTGTCTGATTCCAAAGAACTGGTTGTGAAGATCTGATACCTGAATGATCTTTATGTCGTCAGACAAACCCAGATCAACATCGTAACTGCTTGTCTTAAGAGAATAGTTCTGAACAAGGCAGAACGCGCATAAGACGACTTCCAATACCATAAGCACGGGAACCACGAAGAACTTCGGTTTCAGTGTCTTGTGGTGGAAGAGCCGCATGCCGAGGAACGCACCTATGGAACCGCCGATCCACGCCCAGAACAGCAATGTCCTTTCGGGAATCCTTCGCGCGCCTTTTTTCGCGTAAGACTTGTCCATTCCATAAAGAATGAACGATGCAAGATTAACTAAGATCAGGTAATAGACGAGGATCACGTCAAGCCTCAGAAGGCGATATTACGCCATAAGCCTCGCAGAGATCTTCAGTGAGATCTGTATCTTCGCTGAGGCATCTGATGATCAGCACGGTATTTCCCTTAAGATAGACACCTGCAAGAGATACACGTGTTGAGGTGCTTTCAACATATGAGATATAGTAGGAATAACCCTTCTCATCACCTTTTTCACCGCCGCCGGCAAATGCTTTTCCATACTCTTTCCAGAATTTCTTTGCATCATCTTCGTTCTGGAATGTAAACACAAAGCCTATGGATAATCCGTCGTTGTCGCTATATGCGTAACCCGTTACTTCGGTAACATCGTACTTTTTGAAATCTTCGAAGCGGTTAATGATCTTCTTATAGACCTTCTGGGCATCTTTATCTTTGCCGTAGAAATATACGCCGTCGTCTGACTGGCCAGCGGTCTTTGCCACGAATTCCTCATAGAAATCGCCCTCATCATCCAACAGCTTGAAATCCTGCTCATCACAGAACTTCTGCATCGTTTTATGACTGAATCCCTTAGGTGCGCAGGCGGTAAGACCGACTACCATTGCAAGTGCCAATACTGAGCAGGCGATTCTCTTAAGTGCTTTCATGTTATCCCTCCGCGAAAAAGTTTCTTACCAAATAATTATATCGTTCAAGCCTCAGAAGGCGATATGACGCCGAAGTGCTCACAGATGCCGTCAACCATGGATGCTTTTTTGTAATTGCACTGTATGAATAATATCGAATTGTTTTTCTGATAGATTCCGCAATACAACTTCATGTTATCGCTGTATCTTTTTTCCATGATGAAATACGAATAACCTTTTTCTTCACCGTCTTCACCGTCTTCTTTATATCTTCTGGCATAGTCCTTAAATGTCTTCTCGGCATATTTAACTTCATCGAAGGTCAGCACGTAACCCTGAACGAAAACGTCATCATCGAAGAATATAAAAGACGTTGCTTCATTTACGTCGCATTCCGGATAAGCTTCGAAACGGTTAAAGACCGAATCGTAGACATCCTGTGCATCGTCTTTAACTGCATGGATATAAGCTCTGTCACCCGGTCTGTCGCCAATTATGATCTCATTAAATGCATCGGCATAATCTTCCGCGTCATCGTACATCTCATACCCTTCTTCTTCGCAGAATTTGACGGCTTTCTTATGGTCGAAAGTCTTGGAAGCACAGGCAGTACATCCGACTACTACGGCAAGTGCCATAAACGAGCAAGCGATCTTCTTAAAAGTATTCATACTATCCCCCTTAATGAATATACCTGAATTATAACATCTCAGTTTCCAGGTGCTTCATAAAGGCCTCAAGGCCTTCCACAAGATCAGAATATGTCTCATCGAAATTACCCGTGTACCAGGGATCTGCAATGCTCCTTGTGCTGCCCGCAAAGGAGAGCATCTGATATATCTTTCCGTCGGGATCACCGCCTGCGATCCTTGACATATTCCTGATGTTATATGAATCCATGCCGATCAGGTAATCGAAGTTCTGATAGTCGGCGCGTGTCATCTGTCGCGCACGGTGCGGGAGGACCGGTATGCCGACCTCTCTCATCTTACCGACCGTACCATAGTGCGGACCGTTTCCGATCTCTTCTGTGCTTGTGGCAGCAGAGTCAATATAAAAACGGTCTGCAAGCCCTTTCTTGTTGACCATATCCTGGAACATAAACTGCGCCATTGTTGAACGGCAAATGTTGCCGTGGCAAATAAAAAGCACTTTTATCATATATACGATTTGCCAAGAAAAACCCTGAAACACCTTATTTTATTAGGCTTCCGAGCGACGCACTCAATCAAACATATGTTTCACATCGTGCCTTATCGGGGACTATTTTGTCCATCGCTGGGTGTAAAATTGGGTGTAAAAATCTGAGTTTTACACCCAGGGTTTTTTCCAGTGGGAAAAACTTACATAACACCGAGTTTGGACACTTCAGCTGCAACATCCTCATAATGAACATGAGTATATGTGTTAAGCGTGACCGAAATATCCGAATGTCCCATGAGATATTGCAAAGTCTTCGGATTCATTCCGCTCTTTGCCATATTGGAACAGTATGTGTGCCTGCAGACGTGAGGCGTGATCAACGGCAACGGGACTTTGTATATGCTGTTATACTTCTCCCTGATGTGCTTGAAATAATGTTCCCAATGAAGCGCATACGTGATACTGCCGTCTTTGTCGAAATACAGAAATCCCATCTTGCTGTCAACCATCGGTTCCTTCTTCGGAGCGTTGCGGTTGGCTATTATCGTTCTGAAGCACTCCTCGACATCTGGTGTCATCGGTAAGACTCTGTTACCGGCCTCTGTCTTGGGCGGCAGAATACTATAGCCTTTACTGCCTCTCTTATAGAGCTGGTGGTCAACGTTTATTCTGTGGTTCTCAAAATCGATATCACTTATTGTCAGTCCGCAGAACTCTGAGATTCTCATTCCGGTCTTGAAGAGAATATAGACTCCTTCGTAGTACCTGCAAAAGTGAGGATCGTTCTTGATGAACTCTAAGAACCTTTTCTCGTCCTTATGACTGATAGCATCTCTTCTGACACTGTCATTGACCAGGACATCACAAACTTCGAAGCGGAACGGATTCTTCCTGATAAGATCGTCATCCACTGCCAGCTGGAAAGCAGGTCTCAGAACGCCTCTGATACTCTGAATGGAACTGTAGCCTCTGCCGTCCTTCTGTTGAAGCTTGATAAGCCAACACTTGGCATCAGACAGTCTCACTGTATCAATTCTCCTGCTGCCGAAGGGATCCTTTTTCAGTATGTTGATGACTGTCTTATATCCTGTCTTTGTGGAGTCTCTCACGTTGATCTTGGTCGAAATATACTTCTCAACGAGATCAAGAACTGTAAGGTTACCGCCATTCGATACGATATGGTCAAACATATCCGCCTGAATCTGTTTCTCCAGATCTCTCAGCGCCGGAGCGCTCTTATGCCCTTTGGGCATCGGGTCATTATGGTCAAGTCTCAAGCTGTACACATACTTGCGTTCTCCGAAGGAATCGGTATATTTATACCTGTAACGTCCGTCGGGAAGCTGACACTCGCCACTGTGTAAGATTCTTCCTCTTTTATCTCTCCTTTTATTCATTTATTTGGAACTCCTTTTCAATAAAATAGAGCCCCATATGACGTATTAAATATATCATATGGGGCTTATCATTTCTGCCAAAACTTGTGCACCCCCATGGCAGATAAGGGGTCAAGATGCTTATACCGCAGTGGCTCTGTCGATATACTGCTCGAAAATCTTACGCTTGATCATGGCACGGTTGCCGTTCATAACGACAAAGTCCGCATTGATGTTCTCATCCACGATTCTGCGAAGCTTCTTCTCGCCGATGTGGAAATACTCGGCCGCCTCTCTGATCGTTAACGTGTACTTTTCCCATACAGGTACGTCTTTCATCTTCTTAATCTCCTTTCTCCAATAGATTGTGTTTTGTTTACTTCCGGTTCGTGCGGCTCCAGGGCCTTCTCTATGCGTGACGAGTTCACAAGAACCTCATCGCATAACTTGAGTTTTCTTTTTACTTCACGGATATCTTGGGATGTTATCCCAAGCTCTGCTGTAGCCTCTGTAATAGCGGCTGTATCGTGCCTGGAAACGGCTCTGCGCTTGGCTGAGTATAACGACTCCCTTCGGCTCAGAAGAGCGCTCAGACGGTCTCTCAGGGCCTGTCTTTCCACTTCAAGGGAAGCGCCGTCATCTATCCTGTGTTTATAAAGGAAATCCATCTGCTCGATATAGCGGTCGAGCTTGGCGATATCCTCTCTAAGCTCCATTGGGATATACTCTCTCTTACGCGGATTGCTCGCGAAGGTGTAGATCCTGATACAGTATCTTCTGAAGATAAAGGGCAAGCTCTTCGGGTTATCCTCCGGGTAGGAAGAAAAGTCACGGTAGCCAACACACCTGGGATCATCTCCTTTACCCATAAGAAACGGCGTACCCGGAACTGCTGAGTTCTCAATGATACGCCGTCTGATCGAATCGTATTCGTATTTGTATCCGAGTCTGTCGAACCGGAAGAAGTGCGCTGCTCCCGGCGGTTTAAGTCCCGGATGCTTCAGAAGTTTTCCGCTCTCTCCGAAGAACTTGAACGTGTATCCCAATTCCTTCATGACACCTGCAAACTGCTTCTCAGTACGGGATAAGCGGATAGCATAGTCAATATCCTCTATGATAGTGCTTCTTACAGTCGGTTTGCCTTCCCGGTCGGCAAGCCATTCATCGTAAGTCTTGCCTCTGCTTGCAGATATTAAGGATCTCGAGAAGATCCTTCTCCGTATACTTCCATCTGGTAAGATAACACTTCGATATGATCTCAAAATATATATCTCCGCCATGAGGGAATTCCTTTGTCTTAAGCATTGCTGTATCGACGATATCAACCATCCATCTCCTGTCAAAGAGATTATTGATCTTCGCCTCAAAGATATCTTTCTCCTTCTCCGGAGCAAATGTCTCAAGGTAGATCAATGCACCGTCTATATCACTGCTTGCACAGATGCAAAGATCGGCCAAGGTCTCATCAGTATCTTCTCGTGTCTGCCAACAGATGTTCCTATACTTACTAAGGACGAGCTTCGTCTTCTCATAAAGTCTCTTCTCATCAATATGATCACATTCACAGATAGAGTGAATTGTATTCCAAGCTTCTGAATGTTTCCTACTCATTATTGCTCCTTCCTCAGCCCCCGACTTTCTGCTCAACGAACCATTTATAATTCTCTTCATAGAACAGATAGCAAACCTTTCCCCATATAAGAACGGTATATCTGATCCCTTTACCCCCGATAGAAGATGCTGCTCTTCTGATACCCTTGATCCTATCGATGTGAAACTCTCTCCCATCTTCCCACTTTATATAGAGGGGACGCAGTCTTCCGTCAGCACAAAATGCTGCGGTAACTTCAACATACTTCTTGATTCTCTTTGTCTTCATGGATCACTCCTTTACGCTTGTATTACGATTTGTATGTTCGCTTGACTACAGAGGCAAGTTTGTTATCATATAAGCAACTTACTTGCCTATTGGTTACAAGACGAATTATAAGAACGTTTGTTCCTTCTGTCAATAGGCAAGATGAAAAGGAGACTAATATATGACCTTCGCCGAAAAGATCAGAGAACTCCGTAACAATAAAGGTTTATCCCAGACAGAGCTTGGAAAAGCTATAGGAGTCTCATTAAGAACAGTTAGAAATTGGGAACTAGAAGGACGATATCCAAAGCAGCGGGAATTATACGGAAAACTCGCTGAAGTCTTAGAATGCGATATCAATTATCTAATGGCTGAAGATGCTATCTTCGTTTCCAAGGCAGAAGAAGACTATGGAAATCAAGGCCGCCAAGGAGCTCAGAAGATAATGGCTCAGGTAAACAGTCTTTTTTCCGGTGGTAGCCTGGCAGAAGAAGATATGGATGCATTTGTACTTGCAGTACAGCAAGCCTACATAGATGCAAAAAAGAAAAAGACTGGAAAGAAGTCTTCCGGCAGTAAAAGCAATAAAGACAAGTGATTCAAGGCATTCCGTAGCCCCGGATATTTTTGCATACTGTCCCAATAATGCACCAGTGCATCTGTTAGAATGCTAGGCGTGGGGCGCTGTAATTCCCCGAGAGGAGGTGGCAGAATGCATCTTAACAGTTTTGATTACATCATCAAAGTCGCAGACGACATCGTGAAGGAGCATGATACAAGATCAGCATCCGCCTTGGCCAATGCTCTTGATATGACGATCATAGAAGCTGAGTTCACAGAACAGAAGGGTGTCTATATCTGTATAGAAGATCTCCCTTATATCATCCTGAATCAGAACCTTTCCAACGAGCTCCGCAACATCGTCATCCTTCACGAGATCGGACACCACCTGCTACACCGTGATGTCGCAAATGCATTCCACGAGACAACTCTCTTCGATATGTCCTGTCACAACATGGAGTACGAAGCAAATCTCTTTGCCGCTCAGGTCATGCTTCCGGACACCGAGACCATTGACCTAATAAAGCAGGGTTATTCGATCAGTCACATCGCCGCTTCCATGAATACGGATCCGAACCTGGTGGCGCTTAAAGCGACGGATCTGAAGAGACGAGGACTGGCACTGAATATCCCGGATTTCAAAGCAAACTTCTTATAAGCGGTATTATTCTGTTTTTTGTTTAAAAGCAAATCTGGATTCCAGAATATTAGGGAACGAAATATCTCTATACTTTAAACGATACAAACTTTGCTTCTTGTAGTATTCTTCCGTTTCCTTTGTGACCATATGAACATCTGGAGTCGAAATGAACAACTCTGATATTCTATTCAAAATCCATGTTCTATGAGGGAATTTCTTTGCAAACAGCATATCTTCGCATCTCTCATATAGTATATAGCCTATTAATTGAAGCTTTTGTGAATCATCTAGCATATTGAATTGCTTTGAAAACGCATCATATGCATGATCCTCTTTATGATAAAACATAAAGACAACTGAATCTTCTTTGAGCGGGAAAAGACAAATATGTAGATTCTTAACTATATTAGTTTCTGAATAATCATATATATCCGATACGATATTGCCTTCGAGATCCCCATAAAGTACAACTTGGCCTTGAAAAGCAATTGGTATTACATAGTCAAGTTTCTTCCAAAACAGAAGGTTGAAGGAATTTTCTATATTGTTTTCGATTATGCTTTTCGTCCTTAAATACTCCCAGCCAAAATCTTTCAAATCGAGATTTTTAATCCTACGCTGGCTATTCATATTGAAATTTGAGGGAATATTAAATGATTCACTCATTACGTTTTGCAGCTCAACTTCGATATACCGTTTATTCAACATAACTAGTATGTCCTTTAGCGCAATCTCAGCCAGCATTATATCGCTAGGACGCTCCTTCAATCTCTCTATATCTTCATAGTCTTTAAAAAGTTTGTTATCGCAATTTCTACACAAAAGCTTAAAGGTTCCGGCTTCATTTATTCCTTTATCTAGATTCATAGTTGGTAATTCGACCAGTGTATTGTAATAGCCTACTTTTCCGTCAATCTCAATGTTTTTTATCACACATTGGGGAACGGAGTGTGAATTACAAAAACTTGTAACAGGTGTACCGCACCAAATACACTCCGATTTTTTTGCACGCCTTTTACTCTCATTTATCAAAGAGTTAATCTGCTTACGAAGATTAATCAAATCAACATCCATGATCATATACCCAATTTGTCGAAGAGAACCTTATTTCTCTTTTCAGAATCATTTCTAATCTTGTCGTATGATATCACTTCAATATATGCATGAATCCTGTCATTATAAAAATACGCGCCAATACCATCAGGAGTACGCTTATAGGATAATCCGTCTAGTATTGTTTCTAGAGACGGAGTAATATCACACAGTGCATAAAGATAAAACTGAGTATTATCATTTGCTTTGATTGTTCGACCGCGGCTGTCTTTCGCATTGCCTTTTAATATCTTTTGAACATAGTTCTGAAGTTGAACGATTGGATTCTCATCAAAGGTGTAATCGTCTCTCATAGGCCGTTTCAATTCGAAAATAACAATAGAATCATATACTGTACCGTCATTACTAGATTCAGCAACAACAACAGGACCATCAAGGAACAGTAAATCTGTTCTCTCCTCCTTGGGAGAGTTGTTAAACGGCTTATCCGAAGATATGAATTGACAAAAGGATAATTTTTCATCTATAAGCCACAAATTATGATTCTCGTAAGGCAGATCATCAGAAGTCTTTCTCATGGGATAAATCAACTGGTGGATATACTTTTCAAGATTGAATTTTCCATCTTCTTTAATCTCAAGGCCGCGCTTAAACAAATTAAGGATTATACGTCTATGCACAACATATTCTGCTAACGCAGCTCTGTTTACATCACTTACTTTTTCTATTGTTTCGCTGAATCTACATTGATATTCCTCCGTCGAAATATCACCATGGACAAGCTTGCTCATGAGCTCATTGCATTCAGCTTTTGTCTCGTTTTCAAATCCGCGTTTAATATCGTATAAAGCATTATCCAATTGTTCGTCTGATAGATTTGGTTTTAGCTCAGCTATCTTTTCTGAAGCATAAACTTCTAAATGCCTATATTGAGGAGCAACTTCAGTTGTATATTTTTGAATTCGTTCTTGCTTTTGTTTTTGAACCTTGTCAAGATACGGACGGAGATAATCAGCCACTTTGGATGCGGCTGTTTTTACTATATCATCCATTCCAGGCGAATCTGGTATGAGAATACTACTGTCATGAAGTATGTTGAATGATAACCTATTCATGTCGACATTCTCGTCAAAATACTTACTGGTAAGGACACCAAGATACCAGTAGTCCTCGCTATCAAACATATTAGAATCGAGATTTGTTATTATGTTTTCCAAATCTTTAGTTTCCACAAGACGCTCATTTGCACACAAGAACAACTTGTTTCTGTGTGAAGACGACTTATCAGTTATGCGTATATTCAACAAATCAAATGTCTGCTCTCCTACTACGAAACATATTCTGTTTTCATCTGTATTGAAGCGCTCTTTAAATATTGAGTTAAGAGATATCCTATCGTCCTGATCATACAAATAGATTTCAGGACAATTCTTGCGCAGGAAATACACAAGACAGTGCTGTATTATGTGTGCAGCAATGGTCTCTAAGTGCTTGGGAACATATTTAGAATAATTCTTTTCGTATCCATTAAGCTTAACCGCAGTCGAGAATTCAGTCTTATCCGGAGCATCAATAAGTTTATCATCAATATCACGTTGGATTAACGAAAATTCAAAACTCCTCGTGACAAAGGTATTGTCTTCCTTATATGTACTTTCTATTTCAACAGAGGAAAAAGCTTTGAGCCATGAAAACCTTCCAACACCCTTTCCGCCAATACTCATCTTATATTCGGAATCTGCTTCCATAAAGGAATTCATATTGGCATCATCAAATCCAATTCCGTTATCCTTTACAATGAAACCTAAAACCGTATTACTGTCTGATTCTGACAAAAGCGTTCTTTCCCTTAACACTTCGATTGTAATCACGCCTTGGAAACCACCGTATTTTTCTGAGCGTTCATCTATTGCATTTAGTGAATTAACTATCGCTTCATAAAGTGGAACCAGTGGTTGGTTCTTTGGCAAATCAAAGTTCCTAACCTTGCCTCTTAAATTTGATGAGAACGATCGCGACATAATATATCCCCCAGAGTATCAGTCTTCTATATTATTGGTAGCTCTATATACATCGACAGGGTCACCATTCGCATTTTTCCAGTCAGTCCATCCATTATTAGATTGATTCATAACGACAGTTCCTGCATGCGAAGGCGAACAATCCCCTAACTCATAATCTTCAAGTAACAAACCGTTGTTACCTAATGAAAGATCTGCACGAACTTGCTTTGCGCGTTGAGAAACGCCTACATCTTCAATAACTCCAAGAATACTTCCCTTAAGTAAAGTCCATCTTCCGTTATCAATTCGCGCTTTTGCAATGACTGTTTTATTATCTGATTTCTTTTTTCTCTTAAAAGTGTATTCTCCATTAGGAATAAGTTTTGATTTGCTGTTATCGGTAGCTACATCAAAAATCTCGTCTTTTGATTCATTTTTGGGGAATATAACAACTCCATCAAATGAAGAAAGCAACTGCGTACACACATTAACATCGATAGCAAATAACTCCGTATCTCCGACTCGGCTTTTGGCAAAGATAGTATGCAATAAAGCTTCTTTTTCGTCATATCCATCTACCTCAATGGCAAAGTGTCTCTTTAAAGCAGTGACATTACTGTATCCATTGTGTTCAAGGTTATACATACGCTGATCGAAGTTATTAAGACCTGTCTTGCCGATTTTAATCAAACCAGGAACGACAGTAGTCATAATATAAATAATGCCCTTAGCCATTGTCTTACCTCCTAATAAATCAGGTTAATAATCACTCAATCCCTAGTGCCTTAATTACCGCATCTTCTGGACTGCTATAGAATGATATCTGGAACTTCGCGAACAGATCCGCTGGTACTGTTGCGATATCAGCTGCACTGCTCATTGGGAGTAGGACACGTTTAGCACCAGCATCAAATGCAACCTGCAGAGTTCCGGCTAATTCTTCGACCTTGTTAATTGTTCCGCCGATACTCATAGATCCGAGAACACAGAGCTGAGGAAGGACAGGCTTATCAATAGCTACGCTGCAATATGCAACTAGCACTGCCAATGAAACATTACTATCAAGCCCAACACCCTGACAATCTTGAATGTGCATCAAGTAGTCCTTAGTATCAAGCATAATAGATGCGCTAATAGACTTAGCATTAGCCTTGAAATAGTTCTGTGCAGTCTTAACCGATTCTTTTGTCTCCTTAGCGCTCTGCATGCCGGTAACATCGAACTTACCATTGCCAGGAGTCATAGTAGTCTCAAACTTAAACAAACCAAGCATACCGCTCGTTCCATTGCAGATAGAATACAGATGACCAGGCTTACCAAGGCCTTCCGGAATCAGTTTTCCGGCGCCTTGTTCTATAACAGGCACGGATATTTCTTCCATATTAGAGTTGCGAATGTATGTAAACTGGACATCGTAGAACTCCATGCCTCCTATTTTCTTGAGCTGTTCTTTAACTCTGCGGCGGCCTTCAAGAGCATAACGAAGGATCTCTTCGATCTCTTCTTCAGTATACTTACCATCTGGATAGAGTAGTTTAACGAGGCCAGACACCATCTTGCGGACAGCTATGGTATCACGCTGATTCAGGCATCTTCCGAGCTTGAAATACTTATCATAAGCATCAGTCTGCGGAACTTTACGCATTTCTCTCATGAACTCAGAGAAATAATCTGAGATGAATCCGTAGTTATCTGTGAAATACTCCGGACGCATCTTCGGAATCTCCCAACCAGGGATATAGCAATGCATTCTGTCGAAGAAAGCACTGTCAATCATGGCAGAAGGGAACGGTTCGAACAGATGAGATGTCTTCAGGAGGTAATCAACACTCTGATTAACGTTACCAACGAAAACCATCGATGCATTAGCTTGAATCGACTCTTTACCACGAACAAATGATCCTGAAGCCATAAAGTCCTTCATAATCTGGACTCCATCTTTATCCTTGAAATTGATTCCGGCAACTTCGTCAAAAGCCACACAATCCCACATGCCAACAAGACCGACTTGTCTTCGACCCATGTTATAAAAGAGATTAGCTACTGTAGTCTGCCCCCCGGAAACCAGGATGGAGTTTGGCGATATTTCCTTATATACATATGATTTACCGGTACCTCTCGGACCCAACTCGCATATATTGACGTTATTCTCAATAAGCGGAACAAGTCTAGCTAATAGGTGCCACTTAACTCGTTCATCGAACTGTGTCGGTTCCATACCACAGGACCTCAACAGAAAATCGATCCATTCATCCTTTGAGAATGCGGAACGGGCTTCAATTATCTCGTTTTTATCAAGATGCGGCATCTGAATAGGCGTAATCTCATTTATGATAAACGGGCTTGCTTTTTTATCGTCCTCATCATAGAAATAAGAGAGATCAACAATACACCATATACCGCCTGCAAGAAGCTTGTCATATTCTTTAACATATCTTGGACTGACATGAACTCCGGATATGCCTAAGAAAAGGAAATCAGCCTCATATCTGTCTTCGTGTTCATTAAGTTTAACAGTAAGCTTATCAATAACAGTGTATGTTCCTTTTTCCTTGACCTTAGCCTTGATCTTTTCCGCCTCATCGGCACGAACAAAGTTATCGCCAAGAATCTTCTTGACTTGCTCTATGCCTTCTTCTACTTCCTTCTCGTCGTCGGAAGTGCAGTAGTTGCCAAGAAGATATTCAAGCACATATGTCGGAACATTTGCACTGTCCTTTATCTTTTTTGTTGCTCCCTTCGGCACTACTCGGCCAGAGAAGTAATCAAACACTTTTCTATCTAGATCATCCATTTCCTGTCACCTCTTAAAACATCTTGAAAGGCAGTATATCTATCGTAAACTGTTCTCTTGCAATATATTCATCGCTATTCTCTGCATCCTTGAGGACCAAGTAATAGCGCTTGCTTCTATCGAAATCGATATTCATAAGGTTGAAGCGGACCTTGGTAACTCTCTGCTCAAGATCATCACTTTCCGATGCTGCAACAAACTTATATACGCCAGAAACCTTGTTGCCGGATTCGTCTTCAATATAAGTCTCACAGGTAATAGGTTGTTTCTTATCCTCAACCTTCTCGACCTGCTCAAACTCAAGGTTGAAGCTCCTGTTTGTGATCTTTCTCATGATACTCTTGAGTCGTACACCGACCGGTGCAACAGTTTCTTTGCTACTAACTGCACGAAGTTCTGAGATATGAACTATCGGAACAATAATTTCCTGGAGCGAAGATCCGCCATGAACATATTGAAGTCCACCCGGAGTCTTAAATATATCGTATCCATATGGTGTTATAAGCCTGTATTGTCCATCAGAGACGTCCGTAAGAACAAAATCCGTCGTATAAGGGATATTTAGAGCAGCATCGTCTGTTAACACATAACGTCTGGCACATTCAATTGGATTCAGAGACATGATATCGCTATATTTCTTTGACTCTTCGACTGGCTTTCGCCTGTATAAGAATCCGTGATCAGCTGTAATGTAGTAATTGGATATTTGCAAGCTGTTATATAGTTTCTTGATCAACGCTAATATCTCATTCAACGCTGTTTCAACAACATCAAACACTTTACTCTCGTTATGTTCTCCGGCATTATCAACCACATTGTGATAGATATAAACCAATGTTTTATCTGCCATATAAGCACGCAATTCGTCACGTGTCATCTGGCTTATCTTCTCAAACCCAATACCGGCATAGGATTTATTCTTATTCTTTAGCACTGCATCACGAGCATCAAACCCATTTGTTGACATATCATCAACTCTTACGTTCTTTTCAATATATTCCAGTATTCTATGGGGTAGAAGAGATGCCATACCGAAACGGGTTTCAGAAGGCAATGGCGAAATTGCATACTCGATCTTCTCAGTTCCGTTTAATACCTTATCAACACGAATTCTCTCATACAATTCATGACCAATCTCATAACGGAATCCGTCAGAAATAATTACAAAGCATTTCTTGTAGTTCTTGCGCTGAACAGCCTGATAGAAGTCACGTGTCATACTAATCCCAGGGAAGGTCCATTCTTTCTGTTCCTTTACTGAATCACTGAACTCTTTTCCAAGAGGATCCAGAAACTTGAACTGATAATCTCCATCGGTCTTTGCAACGAGTTCGTCTATCTCATCTATCGGAGACTCTATCTGCTTATACGCACTGCATACAGTCCTGTAATCAGTATCTATTTTGTAGTATTCTTCTGCATATTTCTTTATATATTCCGTTGCCATTAGTTCTTTAGCAATTGGAACATCAAGCTGGCGGAACATATCAATGGCAGAACCAAGCAGCTTATATTCATACTGATGTTTCTCATACCACATAGAGTTCATTCGATTGGATATAACCCTCTCAAAAGCATCATAATCAAGGCTTCCACTCAAGAGACTTTCGGATATCTTACGTATAATAAATGCATCAACGCTTTCAAATACATCGGCATTCTGAACACTGATAATATCTCTTGCAGAAAGGATGCCATCAATCTTAAGTTCGACTGCTAGGTCAGACTGAAACTGCGCATATCTCTTATCCAGCTTTATCTTGTCGACAAAGAACTTCGCATCCATCTTTCCGGCACCAGTAATAGTGTATTGATCGTAAAACGATGGAAGATTATCAAGTTCAGGAACCTGATCAAGCAGAGCAGTAAACATAAACTTTTTAGAAAGGGATTCTATCTTGAGATCTCCCTCATAGTTATAATATCTGCATATCTCATCCCACAAGAAATCTTCCAGACCGTACTTGACTATGTCTGCATACTTGCTTTCGGACTTATCGTCGAGCACTAATTCTGTAAGAACACTCTCTATTGAACGGTTTGAAGCCTTAGAAAGCACAGACATCATCGCCATCATGAGTTCCTCAGGCTTCATCTCATCATTTATCTCAATATAACTACCGAGTCTTTTAGTACGAGCTTCCGCATCAAAAAACTTGGAGTGACGTTCAATAACACGGCGAAGATCCGTATTAGTCAGATTCATGCGGCGCATAGTGAGCGCTACTGTGTCTGCATAGTATTCTTCGCTGTAAAGCAATACATCAAGAAGCCAGTTTTCTGAATTCTCAGGCTTTTCAAAAGGAATATACACAAGATAATTAGAGGTAGGATCATCGTGTTCGATTGTTTTCTTGATAGAGAATTCATTCTTATCGCACACGAGAACCTTGCAGCAATCGTAATTGTCCGCAATTATATCTTCTTTGAAAATAGCAGGAGCATCGTACCAGAAGACGATTTTTCTTTCTCCACCTGATTTTTCAAAGATTTGAGCAATCTCTTTACGGGCGCCGTTGTAGTCTATATTCGCCATACTTACCTCACTTTAATGGGACGAGAAGATCCTTCTTAATCTTCACGCCACTATCAGATACCAATTCAACTCCTTGGAACTTTGCATAGTTAACCTTAACACCGTCATCAAGATCTATGTCGATATACTTATTCGCCATATGATCTAGCACCTGACCATATTCGATAGTTTCGTTGTACTTGTCAAAATGTTTCTGTCTGTTCTTCTCAAGACGGATTCTTTCTTTACCATCAGCGGTCTTAATCTGTTCATCTAATTCCTCAAGAGCAATCTTCTGGCGTGTGGATTCCGGAAGGTAATACTTAGCATTAATTCTTGCTAACGTATCTTTGTTATAACGATGCATATAAACAAGACACTTAAATCCCTTTTGTTTACCACTTGAGAACAACCAATAGATAGGTCTCTTCTGATAAATCTTCAGGTGATCGGCATAGAATCCATCATTAAGATATCTATTTAGAGTCTCTAAGGAAGATTCGTTGCTAGCTTTACCTAATGCGTCAGCAATGGTATCCATATTTTCACGGAAAGAATCTTCTCCAAATATAATCTTTATAAGCTCAGCAACACGAGCGGTAAGACCATCTTCCATGCCTACACCAACATAAATCGGCACAATACCATCATCGTCCGGCTGATATGTCTTATACTTGGAAGGATCCCATTCTCCACCACCATAGGCAAGACCAGGAATATCAAGAGAATAGCGTCCCATTACGATACCGACAAGGTAGGATATAAATGATTTGAAGTCTCGTTGATAATCTGCTAATCTGACCGTCACGTCTGCATCATCTATATCGGGCGTTAATTCGTCTTGCAAACCGTATATATCAATGAATATTCGATTGAGTTTCTCTTCATTCGATTTTAGTTTATTAAATCGGTCTTCACATTCAAACATCCAATTTGTATAGGCGAGACCAATCGGCGACAAAACTACTTTATCACCTCTGGTGTTTACAACGATTCTCTCCTCTTCAGTAGAAGTAGTACAGTTTATAAAAGGGTGCCTAGAGAAATCCCATGAAGTTTCAAAGGAATCCCAATCCAATCGAGAATTATTAACATTTTCTGAAACAAGCTTGTCTACTTCTGAAAAATGTTTCTCAGAAATAATAGTAGGGAGCGCTGCTATATGATTCTCATTAAAGTTTAATGTAGGGGAAATGACACCCAAAATTGTCGTCATCACCTTGCTATTCAGTAATCCCAAAAGATATTTTTTGTTTAATTCTTTAAAGACAAATAAAGAGCCGCCCGCTCCGTCAAACAAAAAATCTGATTCAAAATTTCTGAATCCTGTTTTTGTACTAGCTAATTTTGACCATGCAACAAAGTCATTAAAATACGAATCCTTATTTCTCAGAGCACCTTTATTCTGAATAATTAAATCACCATCATTATTCCAGAGAACTACATAATCACGATTTCCATACCATTTTCTGAATTCTCCGCCTTTATTGTACTTAATCCACCGTTTGTGATTCTTTGAATCATAGAGGTTTGTTTTATGGACATCAACTTCAAACCAGAATTTAACAAAACGGTTCACATCACAAGTAGACATGCCTTGTTTGGGAGATGCATAGTAAGATATACTTTTATTGTCAGAAAATATTGATGTATAAGTATCACTAAGCCAATATGCTATGATTTGCTCGGGATATACTTCAAAACTTGATTGTGATGTTATATGCTTCTGAACTTTTTGCAAAAATGCTTCTTCCTTTGCAGTTTCGTTATCAAGCTTAAAGAAAACGCCATTTCCTAACAAAGAAGTATTTCTTAAAACAAAAGAAGTCGTCTGGACTATCTCTCCACCTATTGTTTCAAATGCATGTGCACCAAGGTGAATCATAGTTACTATTTGATTTCGTCTAAGCAAATCTTTTCTTAACTCATGGAAACTTGTTAAAAACATCCAACTTTGCATGTTGATCATAGAAACAAAACCATTTCTTTTAGTAAATGGTGTCTCCATAAACATAGCAAACATATCTGTTTTGCTATTTGGATAATTCTCAATAGCATAGTCCTTTACGTGTCCCTCCATTGCTGTTATACCTATATATGGGGGATTTGTGATCATTACATCGTATTTGGAAGACAATACTTTTGCCAATAAAGAAAGATTCTTGAGTCGGTTTATACCTCGTTCCAAGAACTCAAAGTTAAAGATGTTTGACACTGCTTGTTTTTCCATCTTTTCAATAGCCCTATCAAGCATATCGAAATCAATAGGCTTAACTATAAGAAGAGAACCAATAGTCTTACCATGTTCAAATGTATCAACGATGTAATGAATTAGTTCTCTTTCTTGCGGTGCAAGAAGATTTAAGTCATGGATCTGCTTCCTGTAGTCAAGTTTAAAAAGAAGCTGTGAATCTTTAATCTCATAGACATGAGGCTTCTCATAGTATTCTTCATCAAAGAATCTGTTGTTGATGCTACGGGCCTTCATAACAAGAGAAAAAGCTGCAAGTTGTGATGCGCGTTTATCGACGTCGAGCCCCGTGATATTGTTCCTCAAAATTAGCGTAGGAATTTCTCTTTTCTGATACCCACGTTCTTCATACATCTTAAAAAGAAGATCAAAAACATAAACCAATATGTGACCTGATCCACAGCATGGTTCGATTATCTTTATATCTTCAGGGTTTACATTCTTATACTTTATTTCGTCCAGCTTTCTTTGAACTTCAGGTGTCTGTTCTGCATCTTCAACATAATATTTCATTTCAGAACGCAGTAAAGATTCAGGATAGCTTTCAAGCCATATACGACCAACCGAGTTTTCAGCCATATAACGAACGATCCAGTCGGGTGTAAAGAGCTGCGTTACAGCCGGAAGCGTATCCTTTGTTATTGTCTTCTTAGATGCATATACAGCATCCTTTTTAGAAGATATATAGAACTGATACATCCAACCTATAATCTCAATCTCATCTAAGAAAGCCTCCTCAGGTATCTCGACCAAGCGTGTTATAACGGTATCGCCTTTTAAAAGAGACTGCGGTAAGAGCAAATCAAGATAACCCATGTCAGAGCTGAATAACATAGGAAGTTGTTCTGACAAAGAGTTACATTGCTTTGTTAGAACATAACGGAAAAGCTCTTCAATCTTGCCTTGCTGTTTGAACTCTTCACACAAAGCCATATCAAGCTTAAGTTCACTCTTTACAAATCCTAAATTCTTAAGAATTTCAGGTTCTATTCCTCCTGCAGGATTAGAAAGAACACGAAATCCATGAGGTATAAAACCGTGCACTTCCATAAATCGCAATGCAACAAAGCGGTTGAACCATGTGTAGGCGAACTCTTCAATGACATTGTTATAGCCATTTTCTTTTATATCGCTGATTATGCGTTCGCGCTTACCGTATAATTCTGCTGGATATGAAGTAGAATTACCATCAATGACAGTAACATCACCAACTTTCTTTGCGTTACGAATATCTTCATCACCATGAATGCCGAGAGACTTTAATGAAAGTTCAATCTGCTGCTCAAGATACTGCTTTGACCATGTTGCATATGCATGTAGTGCTTTTATATCCATAAGAATACCTCTCTTAGTCCAAATCAATCTCATCGTTGTTCTCAAGTTCAAGGAGAAGTTTCTCTTTGATGAGATCCACTACAACGTCAACATCCTTCGATGAAGATATCTTCTTCTTTGCCATAGGGATACAATCGATGACACGGACTCTCTTGGACTTCTTTTCTTCACTATGACCTTCGTTCATTATATTAGCAATTAAAACCTTGAATGTTCGAAGTGTATTAGAGCTTGCAGTGATATATGAGTCAAGATTCGGTGTCTGTGCGGTGAGTGTCTTGAACCACTGGTCATACTGACTATTGATCTCATCAGATTTAGCTTGAATACGACTCTTCTGATCATCTGTAAGTTCCAGTTTCATTGCTTCCGCTGTTTCTTTTCCGATGCTGTCACGATCATACTCAAGACGCTTGATCGTATTCTTATACTTAGCATCGATGACCTTCGCTTTTTCTTCATTCGCCTGGAATACGAGATTGGCAAGCTCAGTCATCTTAGAGAACGGCATCTCCATCTGGACGATAGCATCAATTCTAGATATCACATCATCCATAGCACTGAGATCTTCGAGCAGCTTATTCTGCTGGTACCAAGAAGACAACTTCTTTGCTTCATCGAAGTTCTTCTGCTGGCTGCTTCCATCCTTATAAAAAGCTTCAAGCTGTTCCAGCGAATCGGAATTGCTCTTAAGGCTATCCTCTCTGGCAATAACCTCATTAAATACCGTTAGAGGATCGCTTGTTTTTGTGATGGCATCGAAGTCCTTATAGATCTCAGTAGCTGCCTTGCATCCGGCGTAACTACTACCATGCTTTACTTTCAAGTCTTCTATAAACTTCTTCTTATCCTTAAAGAAAGATGTAACCCTATCCTTAAGCTGATTCTCATCAAGAGGGATATTCTCTGCATAGATATTGTTCATGATCTGCTTTACTTTAAAGAGGATCTCATCATCAATCTTCTCTTGTATACGGACGACCATCGTGTCGATCTTATTCTTGTGTGCAAGATCATTCTTAACTCCGGAATCATTCTCATCGACCACATTATCGTGGATGCTGATCTGTAATTCTTTTCTCTTCCACATCAGTGCAACCATGCCAAGAGTATCTAGATCACGCCAGCCATAAGGCTTCTTGGAGAAGAAGTCGATCAGACTCTTTACAGTTGAAGTACGTGATAAGTTCTTATCATCTTTGATCTTATCTGTTATTTCCTTATATGCGTTCTGATTAGAATCCTGAGATGAGTCTCCGCCCAAGAGTTCCTGCTCTTTGCTATTAAGCATACTCAAGATGCTCTTCTGATCCTGGTAAAAATATGAGACAAGTCCGATCTTATAGTATTCACGCTTCACATATTCCTTAAAAGCTTCCTGAACACGATCCTTACCTTCTTTGCTCTTTATATCAAGAGGATGACCGGCGAGATAAATAGGTGCAGTACGTAGAACTGTTCGTATAATATCTTCTGCTCGCTTTGTTCTGTCAGATGCTTCCGCAACTTTTTTGCTCATGATATCTGTCAAAGCGGCAGACATAACACCTTCATTATTACGCTTAAAGGTATATATCTTACTTGCACGGACCAACTCTTCGACGAAGGTTCCTTCCGTAAGATCAACAACAATGCCGTTTATTTTCGATGACTCGAAAGTATAATCCGCAACATCTTTAAAGCTGGAAAACTGCGTTGCAAACTTTATTGTTATGTTCTCTTGATTGAACGAGCCTTTACTCTCGGAATCGACGTATCTATTGAGTCCAAAGTCGTAACGGCCTTCATATCTGTATTTGTTAGTCTCAAGGATCTTATCATAAACAATATCAAGTATAGTTCTCTGTACTTCACCTTCATTGAATGCGGCCTTGTTGATCTGATTCTCGACATCCTGCTCAACACTTGTTAAGAATTCATAGATTTCGCCATTCTTCTGAATCAATGTCTCTCCGAGTAGAGCATCCAAAGCGGCAAGTATTCTATTCTTCAGTTCTGCCTTATCTTCGTCAATACTACCGACCATAAGTGTCGCCAAACGATCAATTGTTGCAGGCATTTCCTTAACATGCCTAATCATGAAAAGAACTTTAAGAACACGAATAGAGAATTCATCAAGAGTAGCTCTCCTCTCTGCATTGGAGAACACTGTCTTGATGTCATAATCGATAAACTGTTCTATCGTAGAATAGAAGCTGTCAAAGGGAACCAATATTCCGGAATTCTCATCAGCATATTTCTTCGCAGAATCCTGGAAAGCAGAAAGGAGCGATCTCTCATTCTGAGAAAGATGCTTTCCTTCACTCATTCCGTGTTCACGGATCGCCTCAAATACTTTCTGAAGCAATTCAAACTGATACGTCACAAAGGGATATACATCAGCAAATTCTTTTGCATCACTATAACCGGACCAAGTAGGCTTAGACGGGAACAGTATCAGATTCGATAGCTTGTTACTGCTTGCATCGTACATTGACTCAAGAGGAACGATTGCATTTTTCTTCTTATCGAGAATACGCTTCTTGATAACCTCGTCTGCATTAGATCCTGAGAGCAAAAGACGAGTATCGAATCTTCCCTGTATCTTGGAGAAGTCTTGCTGCTTATCACGAGTACTCTCGATCATTGCTTTGAGTTCCTGCTGAGATGTAACAACTACCCATGCCTGACCACGGCAATACTTTCCGAGATCCTCTACGCAAGTCTGAAGATTTAACATAAGCTGCGTGTTATCACCGATAAACTGACCAACCTCATCCATGAGGAAGATGACTCTCGTATTATTCTTCTTGCAGTAATCATCTACAATCTGAGCAAACTCTTCGGTAGAGTTAGTGAAGTTCTTAGTCTGATCATCAATAAACTGCTTTGCGCTTTCTTCCGTCATATCACGAACGGCAACCAAAGCTTTTATAATGTAATCCCTGTTAAGCAGAGCCTTAGCTCTTGTCGATACCCACTCTCTTCCGGATAATTCTTCGAACTTGGAGATAAATGCATCAAGCTTGCCTTCTTCATCGAGTGTTCGCTCCATATCAGCAACCCACGGGCTTGTTCCACAATAGCCAACAGCCTCATTAAAAGAACGAAGCATGATGTCCATGATAGCCTGATTCTTAGATTTGGAATCGGATTTTGCTTTGCTATCAATATTAAAAAGGACAACTTTGTTATTTGCCTTAGCACACTGCTTCAGGTCAGCAATAACCATGCTGTCATCAATCTTTTCTTCAAAATACTTGGTTGCTTCCCAGCCAGCAACTTCTTCATTCTCGAGAATATACCCGAGGATCTTCAAGAAGTGAGACTTACCAGAACCGAAGAAACCGGTGATCCATACACCAATTCCTTTTGTCGGATGAGTAAGTGATTCTCTGTACTTTCTGAAGAAAGTGCGGAAGCTCTTTACTATCTCATCTGTACAAACGTACTCTTCGAGTTCCTGCCACTTTTGCTCTTCGGTCTCATTTCCGATGGTAACAACGCCTTCAATGGATCTGTCAATCTTCTTTTCAAATAAGTCTTTAATAATCATTTTGCAGATGTTCTCCTTTCTACCAATGGAAATGCTCTGTAATAGTTATCATCATCCAGCTTCTCGAATAGTCGAAGCGTCATGGAATTCTTTATCTCATATCGTCCCGGATACATCATTACAACCGGATTCTTTCTAAAGATACTCTGGAGGTTATTCAGTATCGTGTGACTCCTGATAATCGGGAAAGACTTACCTACACCTGTTATCAGCACTATCTTCGTGCCGTCATCAGGTGCACCTTCTTTGAACTTGTTGAGAAGAGCATTCTCTTCCTCTTCTACGGAAAGAAGCGGTTGAAATATTTCCCTTAACAGAAGATCCTTATCATAATCGGGCTCCATACGGAGGACATCTTCCATGTATCCTTCTTCTTCAATTATCTGAAGCATCATCTCATAAAGATCAAACTCGATGATCTCCGGATTTGCATTAAGCAGCTTCTTTGTTTCCCTACGGATAAGCAATTCATCCTTCGGATTATAATCAAAGATATAGAACTTAAGATCATTGGCTGTACCATACTTGGTAAGTTCCCTGATGCTTGACATCCTACTTTCCAAATCGATAAAGCGATCACTTAATAATCTCTCGGCCATATTAGTCACCACCTAGTATTGCTTTGATATATTCCTCGTCTCCGATAAGCTTCAGATGATCCAATACAGCAGGATGAACCATCAACTTAATGCAGACTATGTTCTTTCTCTCACGAATTCCGAGACCAGACTCGGTCAGGATATTTCTATAACCTTTGGTTAAACACTCAAGTGTGGCCTCACCCCATTTAGAGACAATAAGATCGGATTGTTTCTTGCTTTCGAAGAAAAGATCAAAGTCATCTATTGAGAGATACTTTTTCTCTCCGAGTAACGCCTCACGATAAACTTCGAACATAAAGTCGAAGAAAAGCGAATCTGTCTTTGCTATCGCATATACAAGTATAAACTTAGAAGTAGTAATATCTCCATCCACAAATTGATTCAGCAGAAACTTGTCGAGAATACTCAGTCGGTTATAAATGACATTAGTAACTTCACGACGTCGATCTACGGAATCGATCTCTATATAATTCTCATCAAAACACTTGGAATAGATCTCTGTTCGATCCATGTCTTTGAGAAGTAGCCTCGCCATCTTTTTAGCGATCGGATACTTATATGGAGTCTTCTTTATGGAGGATGAGTAGGGCTTTTTGTTCATTAGGGCACTCTCCATATCTTCAGATAGTACTATTATACCACCAGCTGTCAAAAAGCGTTCCGTTTGAAATGCAAATTACCAAAATTTTCACAATTTGATATTATCAAGCGTTACATTGTAACTTTCTTCACAAGTTTTTTCATTAGAGCGTTACCACTAAGGGCATAAGTGTTCCCCAGCTTTAAGTAGGAGACACTCTTAGAGCAAGATCCTCATCGTAATACAATAACTCCTTTTAGGGCTATTGCTTCCGATGCATCTTGCTGGGGATTCCGCTCCCCAGACCCTCGAAGCAACAGTAACACCGTTACAAAGCTCGCAACCAGAGGAACTCACGGCTTCTGACAGTCTCCGACTATCAGAGAAAGGAAAGCAAATGTTAAATGGTCAGACCCAAGAAAGACTTATCTAAGCCGAACATGCTAACGCTCCGAGTCTCGGATACCGAACTCGACATCATTAACGGCTATGCAGACAAATCAGGATTGTCCCGATCCGCATATCTCAGGAAAACAATAATCGGGAAAACTCCGCCCATCAAGTACGAGATCGTCTATAACTCCCCGAAAATTCTGAAGATATTCTCCAATCTGGCAAATATCACCGGAAACCTCAATCAGATTGCTCACCATCTTAACGCCGGTCGAGGCTGGACTGATGAACTCAGGCGGGAAGTAAATGAAGCAATCATAGAGGTACGTGAGATGCGAAAAGAACTTAAAGAATTGGTAGGTAATTACCGTGGCGACTGTTAAACACATCAAGATTCATAATGCAAATTACGGTGCTGCTACCGATTATCTGACCATGCAGCACAACGAATTCACCAACAAACCGATCCTCGACGAGAACGGTCACATGATCCCCAGGGACTTCTATCTCTTAGAAGGAATCAACTGTGATCCATACAATTTCGACGTAGAGTGCGAGAATGTAAATAAGAAGTTTGGTAAGAACAACTCTTTCCGAGAGATTAAGGCTCATCACTATATTGTGAGCTTTGATCCGAATGATCGTGACGATAATGGGCTCACCCCCGAGAAAGCGCAAGAGCTTGGCATGGAGCTTGCGCGAAGATGCTTTCCCGGACACCAAGTGATAGTTTGCACCCACAGGGATGGCCACAATAGCGCTGGTAATATTCATTGCCACATCGTCCTTAATAGTGTCCGTAAGCTCGATGTACCCCGAGAGGATTTCATGATTCTTCCTCACGACCATGTGGCTGGTATGAAGCACCATGCTTCAGATGAGTTTACGAACTTTTTCAAGAACTCCGTCATGGACCTCTGCCAACGAGAAGGCTTATACCAGGTTGATCTTCTTAATCCGGCTCGTGTCAGGATCACAGATCGCGAGTATTGGGCACAGAGACGAGGACAGGCTAAGGATATCCTTCTCGCTCCTGATATATACAAACGGGTTATAGTGCATCGACTTCTTGAAATTGATCGTATTCAAGACCTTGATCTTGTATTTGTGCTTTCTCAGCATGTGACCGCATTCGACTAAGATCGTACCTTTCGGATCAGTGACACAGTAAGAACTATGAAGCTGCATCAAGTTCGGTTTAACGAAGAATCTCGTCTTGCCGGATCCTGATCCGCCGATAACAAGGATGTTTTTGTTCCTTGCATACTTCGGATTCTTCGGACGGCTGTTCATGGTAAGAGCTTCTGTCTGAGTCAGAATGATGTTCTGATCAGGCTTATCATCCATGTATGGCCTGATATCCTCGGCTGTGCCCCAACGGGCTGAGCCATATTCAACACCTTGACGGAACTTCTTGGCGTTCTTGTGCTTCATGTACAAGGCACCTTTCAAAGCTAATGCAGCACCTACGCCTATCAGAAGATCGGTAAGGTGGATACTCGGAAGGAAGTTCTCAAAAGCCTTTCCAAAGTACATTACCGTGTATATGATTCTGTTTCCAACAGTATCAACCGGTGCCGTTCTGAAAAGCCATCCGATCTTATCTCCCAGGTAGGCAACTGCTACAAAGGGCAAGTTCAGGATAATGAGCTTCTTGATATCCTTCTTCATCGGTCACGACCTCGATCTTTCTGCTTTACCTTCATGCGCTCCATCTGCTTTGCCTTTTCCTGAGACTGGGCAAGATGCTGACGAAGTGAAGGTTTCTTTGACTTCGAAAGTTCTTTAGCGGAGTATTCCTTGAACGCGGCATGCATGACATCAACATCCCGAGCCTTGAAGAAAACCATATATCGGGGCGGACTTATTGACCTGTCCTTCTTAAGGGCGAAGTCAATGTTGTACTTCTTTGCGACTCTTTCGAAAGACTTGATGTTTTGATCCGTAACCTCGATATTGGTCAGCTTGGTATTCTGAGTCATGAGCTGCTTTACCGTCTGACGTCCTCGATAGGTCTTTGGCTTCTCGACCTTCTTGGTCTGAGCCTTTGAAGCTCGCTTCATCTTCACTCGGTCCTGCTCTGCAAGATACTTGCGAAGCGCTTCCTTAAGGAGATGAGCCGTCATCCGAGCACCTTCTTTGCCGGTATTTACTGCGATCGCTACAACTCTCGAATTGATCTCATCCTGCATATCGTTACTCCTTTCGTTAGATTTTTATGAGATCGTCCGACCTCATGCTAGGGTGGAATCACCCTCTGAATCAGGAACACACTCATGAAATACCTCCTGTCTTAGTATTGGTTCTTGTGCTGTTCGTAATAGCTGACGATTTCTTCAGGAAGATAGTCAAAAATGTCTTTGTGATACGTAATCTTAAGGAGACCCATCATGGAGTCGTACCTTCTTTGTCGGAAAAGGTCGATGATGTATCCCTTACTCCGTCCTCTGCAGAGAGATAAATGACTTTCTGTTGTTCAAGCTTAGGTAAGCCGGGCAGGGGAGTTCCTGAAGATACACATGCAGCGATTTTAAGTGCAAGATTGGTCTTGCCATCTCCGGGATTGCCTTGGATTATTGTTATCTTTCCGTAGGGGATATACGGATACCATAACCACTCGACAGTTTCCTTCTCGACTTCGGCCATGCTCATCAGCACAGATTCTTCTTCGTCGTATTCGTCTTCGAACTCATTGTCGTTTTCATAGTTTTCGTTGTTAGTAAATATCATTTTGAAATCCTCCAAAGCTTTAATTTTGAGTTTGAGGAACGGGGTCTTCAGGGGACGTCCCCTGACAAGCTTTTTGCTTTTGTGTACACAAAAGCGTTGCTTGCGAAACCGTTCCGAGGTCATTTTGATAGGAGCAATCTCTAGAAAATGTGTTCCTGTCTGAGACCTAATTTACGTGAATTGATTTGGAATTAGAATGATACTTGGAGTATCATGTTTTGCCTAAAAAACGGCTTGAATGCTAGGTCCTATGAAACCCAAAAACAGCAGAAGTCTAATATTTCAGGGCATTTATCAGCATGATACTTGGAGTATCATGTTTTAGCTGAATTATCATAAAAATTCACCTTTCTGTCGGACTTATCCGGCGAAGAAGATGACGATTCATAAAAGTAAAATCGGCAACTTATTTCTATGACCTTTGCAACTTGTTACTTTATGGTCCGATCCGTCGATCCGACAACAAGTGCTTGGTCTGTTATTGGTGTCAGAACTTGTGCTCCTGACAGTTTTCAATCTACGCTGTTTCGGCAAGGTTTAGAATAGAAAAATACTTTCTAAGTTTTGCCTGAAACTACGCATAAAATGATGAGCAAACAAGTGACTATTAATGGCGAAATGCATATGGTTGCTGCATTTCTGATATCAAAAAGTTTCTTTCTATATTTTTGGTTCAGTTTGAACTTTAAGTAGGATTCTGAATCAATCTTCTGACTTTTCATAAATGTCACCTTTCTGTCGAGTTTGTGCTTCTGACAGTCCTCAATTTACAGTGTTATGAATGAGATTAGAATGATAATCGGATTACCATGTTTGGGGCCTAAAACGTGCATTTCTGAGGGTTATTTTGCTGGTATAATCCCGTAAACACCTTATGAAATAAGGATTTCTGACCATGTTAATCGGATTACCATGTTTTGTGTTTTGATCCGTAAGAATATTTCGGTAGTCTGGTACAAGTCAACCTAATCAATATAATTAACACGCGCACGCACGCGTAAGGCTTTACACACATGCATCCTTGATCACGTTTCTACTTTAGGTAGTATTCAAATTGGTTCACGTTCCTTATTGTCTAGCTAAAAGAAAAAGAGCGCAGTAGAGGGAAGGATGTATGTATGCATATAGTTGAGTAAGACCTCCACTTTTTAGGTAGAAATTCAATGAATCAAATTCGGTATAAAATAACAATGCATAACCCTGCAAAGCGTTGTTTTTCTTAGCTTTGCTGGGTTGTGTTAGGAAAAAGCAAACTTTAGTTTTTCAATTAAGCCGTTTAGTAACGAATCACCAGTCCCATTTATGACACTATATATCTGATAAAATATTATCGTAAGCTGAAATAAGATATTAAGCGTATTCGTAGAGGTCAAAATGAAACCTATTTATCGACCACTTGAAGATATTACTTATGAAGAAGCGATAAGAATTCTAGAGTCTGGTACGGAGACTGAACGTATTCTGTTGCCGTTAAGAGCCGGACAAACAATGGTTGACTGGAAGCAGGCTCAGACGATTTGCATTAAGTCATTTGAATCGGACAAACCAGTTGTAGGAGCTAATGCAGCTTTGGGATTGGCATATATAGCCAGAACGAAGGGTCGACTGGAAAAACATCTTGTTAAGCCATTGATAATTAAGGAATTGCGCGAAAATGATGAGTTCCGGTGGTGCATATTGGATTCGATAGAAGATATTAACAGTTTTTTGGATTGGCACTTGGCGGAAAAGGCAGTTGAAAAGTATAAAAACGAGAGTATGACACAGGATTAATCCAAGTTCAAAATTTGTAGAGGAGGTAACGCATCTATGAGCGCACAGATTGGTATAAAAGTTCCTGTTGACTCTTCTGTTGTGAAGGTGATCAAAACAGTAAAAGATATTGAACCTCTTCCGATTTCCGAGATTAAGAGGCGACTCAATGATTCTGATTATTTGCTGACATATAACATGTCCAGCGAAGAGGGAGTAAATAACATTATCAGGTGTTACAAGGAGCTTGTAAGGCAGGGGATACAGCCTACACTTTTTGAGCACGACAGGGAAACAGGTATCGAATTTTTATGTAACCTCAGCAAAACGTATCAGGAGATATCAGCTGAGATAGATGAAGAGATGGATGAGTATTACATGTCCTAACTGCGGCTGGGGATGGGCAACAACATATGTCGATCCAATATGTAGAGACCAAACACAGTATTCGATCATATTGCTGGAAGGAAACGAACCTTCAGTCGAGATAATCCGTGCGGTTAACCAGGTTTCTCACCGAAATCTGTTGAAATCGAGGGATCTTATCCTGAATGCTCCACAGGTTATATTTGAGGGTGATGCACTTGAAGTCCATGACATGATAGAGATATTGGATGCCGGATTTGTTGATTACAGAATTGAACCTGATTATCCTTATGAATAAGTGGTGATTTTATGAGCTTACAAGACACAAGTAAATTTATGAGCCTAATACTTCGTCACAAGCCTGAGACTATAGGGATCAGTCTTGATGAGCATGGCTGGGCTAATGTGGATGAACTTATTGCCGGCATAGCAAAGACACACGAATTTAACCGAGAAATTCTAGAAGAGATCGTCCGCACTGATAATAAACAGAGATATTCATTCAATGAAGATAAGACTTTGATTCGGGCTAATCAGGGACATTCAATTCCTGTTGATGTGGAGCTTGAAGAAACAGAACCGCCCAAGTATCTTTATCACGGAACGGGCGAGAAGTATCGGGAATCCATTGATGCTATCGGATTGATTCCCAAAAGCAGGTTATATGTACATCTTTCTCCAGATATTGATACTGCAACCAAGGTCGGAAAAAGACATGGCGTACCGGTCGTATATCGCGTGTGGTCTGGAAAAATGCATAAAGACGGCTATAAGTTCTATAAGTCCGTTAATGGTGTGTGGCTAACAAAAGAGGTGCCCACAAAGTTCATAAAGCGTGATTCTTTTGAAGTTGGTGAAATACTTGAAGTTGCACTTAAGGTTAAAGAGATACTTAGTGAAGGAGCAGCTGGTGACTCGAAAGATAAAGAGAGAAACGCCCATCTAATCTTGGATTTAGAAAAGAAATACACATGGGAAGTATTACAGCAAGCTTTATTCAGGTTATTGGCAGATGATACTTTGCCATTGGATTATTGCCATCAGATAGCTTATGTTTTTTGGTATGCATATCTGGAAAGTGAAAAGAGACATGATAACGGCAAAAATACATTTAAGTTCAAGAAGAAATCAATAGTCGGCCTTTTATATTATCGTTTGAAGGATTACGAACCGGCACATGAGGCTATATATAATGTCGCCTGCGATTTGTTTGATTATGACTTTGATCAGGACTTTGATCCTTTAAAAAATGAGAAAATAAAAAAGACATTAATAAAATATGGCATAGATCTGAGGCCTTTATAATGAATAAAAACAATAATATTCCGTGCCCGGTATGTGGGAAATATACTTTCTATGGAAGACAGAATTATGATATCTGTAAGTACTGTGGCTGGGAGAATGATGATTATTTTGAAGGCGGCGGTGCAAATGATTTAAGTCTGGAGGAATATAAACAGCGTTATGCAGATTATCTGGAATTAAATCCGAAGTATGTGTTTAGTACCCACGGATTTCCTGAAATAACAGAAAAAGACAGATTACAGTTAGATCATAAATATTGTATATGTAACGAAAGAAATCTTGCAGACAGCACTAAGTGCGGTTGTTTTTCATGCCACAAGATATATAAGCCAGAAGAGATAACCAATTGGGTTTATGATAAGAAAGGGCGAACAGCTATTTGTCCGTATTGCGGTATAGATTCTGTACTACCAGGTAATGTAGTTGAATTGAGCGAAGAATATCTTCGAAAAATGAATAAAATATGGCTAAGTTGAGAAAAGGCACAATTTCATTAGCTCTTTCAAATCCCGAACTCTGTGATGAATGGGATTATGAAAAGAACGCTTTGACTCCAGAGACTGTATCAAAAGCAAGCCATAAAAATGTATGGTGGAAATGTTCTAAAGGACATGAATGGCAAGCAACAGTGAAGAATCGCACAAGTGGAACAAATTGTCCAATTTGTTCTCGAGTTTTAGGTGCTAAAGCTCGAAATGCACTATTCATAAAACAACGTAGCAGTTTGGCATGTAAATATCCTGAGTTAGCTAAAGAATGGCATCCAACTAAAAATGGAATATCTACACCAGAAAACTATTTGCCTAAAAGCAATAAAAAGATGTGGTGGCAGTGTTCTAGAGGTCATGAATGGCAAGCTGCTATTAGTAGTCGTGCTAATGGAAGTGGTTGTCCATATTGTTCTGGACTGAAAACTATAGTTGGTGAAAATGATTTAGAAACAACTTATCCAGAGATAGCAAAGGAGTGGCATCCTACTAAAAACGGAGAGCTAGCTGCTAGGAATTTTTCTTATGGAAGTAGAAAAAGAATTTGGTGGCAATGCACTAAAGGTCATGAATGGCAAACACCTATAGCTTATCGAACAATAGATAAGACAGGATGTCCTTATTGTGCAAAGGAATTACAGACATCCTTCCCGGAACAGGCAATATTATTTTATATAAGAAAATGCTTTCCTGACGCTGTTAATAATGACAGGTCTATATTAGAAGGAAAAGAAATCGATATTTACATTCCTTCTTGTAAAACGGCTATTGAATATGATGGGGAAGCATGGCATAAAAATACCAAAAAGGATCTTATAAAAAGCGAATTGTGTCAATCAAAAGGTGTCCGATTGATTCGAATTCGTGAAAGCGGATGTAAAGATTTAATACATAATGCAGATATATATGATTGTACGGCTGGAGATAAAACGATGCTAAGTGCAATTATAAGGGATATATGCAAAGATGTTGCAAAAGCGGATATTGATGTCGATGTTGCGCGGGATGCGTTGTTAATTCAAGAACAATATATTTCATCTGCAAAAGAATCCAGCATAGCGGCTTTATATCCGGAATTGGCAAAAGAATGGCATCCTACTAAGAATGGAAAGCTAGATCCAACAATGTTCTTTGTTGGAAGTGGAAAAAGAGTTTGGTGGATATGCAAGAACGGACATGAGTGGCAAGCTGTCATTGAATCAAGGGTTGCAGGAAGAGGATGCCCGTATTGTTCTGGTCGATATGCTATTTCAGGAGAAAATGATTTAGCAACAGTTAATCCGAATTTAGTTAAAGAGTGGCATTTTTTGAGAAACTGGGATGTACATCCTTCAGATGTTTTGCCTAACAGTAACAAAAAGGTTTGGTGGATATGCAAGAATGGACATGAATGGCAGGATTCAATCTCTCACCGTTCGGCAAACCGCGGATGTCCATATTGTTCTGGAAAGAGAATTATTATTGGTAAAAATGATTTAGAGACATTATGTCCCGAGATAGCTAAGCAATGGCATCCTACCAAAAATGGTAACCTTACTCCCCGTGATGTATCAAAAGGCAGTAATAGAAAAGTTTGGTGGGTTTGCAATCTTGGACATGAATGGCAAGATTCAATCTCCCACCGTTTGGCAAAACGAGGATGTCCTTATTGTTCAGGTCAAAGGATATTAAAAGGTTTTAATGATTTGGCTACAACACATCCACTTCTGATCAGGGAATGGAATTAGTTTCGAGTTAAAAATCCAAATAATCGCAGTATTTCTCCTGTAGCCCCCCTGCGGGCGAGAGATCTGCTAGTCTTAGGCTTTCGAATCTCCCTGGGAAACCGGAAGGCTCTCGTATTGCTGACTACGAGATCATGGGAAGGATCTTGGAAATCCCACCTCGGAGACCGAAACGCCCCCGCTGCTCTTCACAGAAGTATCATTATGACTTTGTATCTGTCATCGCCTCCCTCAGGGTGCAACCCCGATTCTGATCCATCCCCTTTATCGCTCTCTCCCGGAGGAGGTCATCGCGCGGTCGGGATCAACTTGGCTTGGTATTTTAACGCCGATACAAGTTAACGTACCTTTCGGTTTAGTATTCAATTGTCAAGTAACGGTGAAGGGGAATCTTGTTCTCTTGGGGAGAGGACCGGATTATTTGTCCCTTCACCTTTACTCCACAAACAGGGGGGTGCTGTCTTAGCAAAATCGGCTCGAATTATGAAAAAAGGCTCATAGTGTTAAGAGGTCTTAAGTGATTTTATTATTGTTGTTGTTTTTATGTTCATATTTTTCTTAGTATGAATAATATATCCGTGCATCTATAGAATTATAAATAAAGGAACACATTATTAGCCAAGGCAATTACATTGATGAGGAATGCCGAATGGTAAACGATAATATAATAATTCTATCCAACACCCCTTTTGACGCTGAAGATGAGCGAGGGATAGTTTTTAGGGATGATTTGTACGGAAAGATATTTGGGACTTAGTGTGATGAATTATGGATAAAAGAAGTGAGCAACAGGAACTTATAAAGATTATAGGAATATTGGATTCCCTTAATTCGCATGCTTTGACGGTTGAGGATGCTAACCGTTTGCTGTTTGCACCTAAAGAAGCAAAACGATTGGAAGCAGAGGGCTGCAGTAAACTGATTGTTGATTTAATCTGGGAGTGCTGCGAATTGGAAAACATACAATCGTTGATACCTGATAAACTTGAATCAAACATTATAAAACTGAAAGAACGAGCAATAGAATTACTTAAGTAGACTAAAGAATTGAATAACAACTATCCAATACCGAGAATACAGATGAAGAATAAAGAACACTTACAACGACTTTTTCTTGAATAATCTTGAGAATAGTGAGGTTTTCTTCGTTTGTTCTGCCTCATTAGATGTTATAATTTTTTTCTCTAAAGTGGATTTTTGAGTATGAATATTATCTCTTTGCAAAGCAGCTTTAAATGCAGCTTTCTTTTCTGTAACGTTTGAATAGAAATATATACAGTCAAAGAACTGATCATAAATACTATATAAAGACATGAAGCCATCATCTATGAATTCAGCCAAATAGTCTAATGTCGAAATTGGCTGTTTTAATCTGGTCTTATCCGAAAGCGGAAGTTCGCGACTCAACCAACCTCCAAGTTCTACGGTTTTATTCACGGAACTGTTTTCTTTGTATTGCTGTTGAAGGTATTCTAAAAACAGTTTTAAGAAATGCTCCTCATTCCAAATGTCAGTATTGTAGAAAACCATATGAAAAGTGTGAAATGTATCGGTTTTGCTATTAGTACAATCCTCCAGTTCTAACAAAATCTGATTGTTTTCATTTTCAGGGCGCATAAAGATTTCATGGAGCATATTATAATACTCGTCTGGTGGAGTTACTCCGTTTATCCATAGATAAGCTTTTAGAAATAATTCTTCCATAAAGCAATACTATCACAAAGATAATAGCAGTATAAGATAGCCTGAAGATATTGGCGTGAGGAGATTACTCTTACGATAATGTTATATAATTGGAACATGGTATCAGCATATAGAACATCTAAAGCTATGGAAGAAGGAGCTATATAGATTTGAATAGAGTTTTAACAATAACAGCCTGGTATGATGGTCCGGTAGAAGGTGTCGCTTATTATACTGATGAAATCGTAATCTATGAACGGATTTTCTCCAGAGATATGGATGAATATACAGAAAACTATTATTTAACGCCCATATCATCAGATGAATTAGAAAGAATCATGGCTTTTTGGAGAAAATGGGTTTCGTATGTTGATGGTGGATATAAAGGTGACTTTAATTGTAAAAACCCTATTCATAACATATTGGATAATAGCAAAACTCTCCATAAATACACAAAAAGAGGAAGATTCAATATTAGAAATAAGTATGATATAAATTGTGAAAAATGGGTTGAATGGATCTAAACAAGGTAAATCATAGAATAGATAATCAGCAGCATAAGGAATCATGTAGCATGAAATGTTTATCAGAGATTTGTAATAGTCCGAAAACGTTAGTTGAAAAATATATATCAGGCTTGAAAAATGCTTTCATTGAGCGAAATAAGAAGGCAAAGTGGGATGAATTTGAGTCTTGTGCTGAAGGTGCTTCCAACGAAAATATAGACAGGATAAAGGAATTATATCCTGAGGTTCCTGATAGTTTGATTGAACTCCTAAGTTATGTGGATGGAACATACTTTAAAGAATATAAAGGACACCGTATCTTTCTGTATTTTCTTGGTTCCAGTTTAGAGGAGTATCCTTATTATCTTTTGTCATCTAAACAGATAATTAATAATATTAATGAGGCAACAGAGTATTATTCAGAATATATTGACCGTGAATATGATCCTGATGATATTTATATAGATGACAGACTTACAGATAATTCCAGCAAGATGAAATGGCTTCATTTCTCAGATTGTATGAATAACGGTGGAACGTCGCAGCTTTTTATTGATTTTTCACCTTCTGATCTAGGGGTGATGGGACAAGTTGTAATGTTTTTACATGATCCGGATAGAATAGAAGTAATTGCTGACAGCTTCGATCAGTATCTTGAAATGTTAATTAATGGCAATTTCAATTTTATAGTCGAAGATGATTATTGATTGAAAAGATATAGTTCATAAGATAGACAGTTCTACGAACAATGATTCTTTTCAAAAAGCATTGAATTCTCCAACTCCTAATGGAAGAAAAGGTACAATTAGGATTATATAGACGAGGTGAGTGACTATGAATTTTGAAAGTTTTAAAAGCAAAGTAGTGAACTTAGACACTAAAGAGAAAGAAAATGTGCGAGAAAAATATATTGAGAAATTCATAAACACTAATAGTGATGTATATCAAGAACAAATTAAAACAATGCGAAAATTTAAAGATGGATACTGTTATCAGGGGTATTTATGGGATTGTCTTATAAATCCAACAGTTGTAGACGAAACCTATTTTGTTCAATCATGTTTTACAGATAAGCAGGTATATGTGTTTTGGGACATACATTCATGCGAGAGAATACTGATTAAGGACTATTGGAGATTTGAAAAAGACGCTGTGCTTCAAATGAGTATGAATTTATTGTTGGAAAATGAAATGTATTTACCTGAAGATATATATATTGTTGATAAAGATTTCTCGTGGACAATGGTAAAAACACATGAAGATATTGATGGTAAGAGATATTGTTTAGTATGCGGTAACCCTTAGATAGGATAATAGACAGTAAAGTCTACGGAGTATGTAATGGAATATCCTAATGTCAATTTAGTAATAAAATAATTAAAATAATACACAGTATGAATGCTATAGATTTAGTGGGAATAATATCAATATTTGCGTCGGTGATTTGTTCTTTGATCATACATAATTACTATTTGTTTGGCGTTTTATATATTTTTGGAGCCATAGTGCTTTTAATAGGGAAATGTGCAGTTAACGAAACTCCAAAGTTTAGAGTTTTTTTGCCTGTATTCCAACTGATAATTGCTTTTGTTGCAATATTATATGGCTCAGTGGAAGAACTTAATAAATGCGCATTGTTGTACTCTGTTTATCTTTGCTGTGGAGGATTATCAATAATAGTTGGGTTAAAAACGCCTCGCATATTTATCCACAGAGTTATAGCCAGCACATTGTCAATGCTTATGTTTTTCGCTGCTTTTCTGTGCTCGTATGGGGTGAACATGTTGTCGGCACTTATATCGGGCTTGTGTTCTGCATTGGTTATTCTTTTCGGAATTGTGCTTTCAGATAGAAACTGGTTTTCGCATTTTATGATAAAGAAACCTTAAATACACATGAAAATCATGAATATAATAAATCTATGAATAATCGATTATGGGGGATTATATGGGAATATTTGATTTTATTAAGAAGAAGGATGATGCTCCTGTAGAGCGGCCGAAAGCTGATCCGTCTGTAGAACTTAAACTTGACTTGCCCGGTGAACAAGCCGTTAATGAAGGATCTGTTATTGATGAACCGGATCCTGAAATAGAAGACTTAAAACTCGATGAGATGCTTGCTAGAGTAAACAAATACTACAACGCTAACTCTTCTGGCAGATACTCGCGCCGATATTCTTGTGCAGAGGCATATGAGATGCTGATTGAAGAAATGTCCGGGTTCCTTGGTAATTCTTGGACTTTCGTTAAGAGCAGCAACGCATTTAAGAAAAAAGACGGCGATTACGTTTCGTATATTTATATTTGGCGAAGCCACCATAACAGTTCTTATGAGTATATTATCTTCGACTGTAATGTTACTGTCGATTACAAAAAAGAACGGATAATGCTATACCAATTCCTGGAAACATATCATATAGAAACAGATACCATGTTCAACATGTCTTTAATGTCGTTCGAGAACAGATTAAAAACTGATGTTATTCCGGTTATTAACGCGCTTAATACTGATATCGAAGCCGTCTTAAAAGATTTGACTACTAAAAGCAATTTCTGGAAATATCATGTCAATCCGCAGTTCCTAATAGACTGGCTGGGAAGAGATGCTTTGATCGGCCTTGCAAAAGAAATAATCGATTCAATGAGCAACGAGACAAAAGATAGCATAAAGGCATATTTAAGCGGCGACACAACAAAGTTAGGCAGTGGGAGCGTGTATATTACCTTTTGTGAAAACGGTTTATTTGATGAACTGAGATAATTCATTTATTTTGTGATATCAATATTATAGACAACTAAATCAGCAGTAGGACATACTAATTATGTTGAGAACATATCAGATAATTGATTGCAGATATACAGATGAGTTCGATATGGAAACGTTTGCGTTGGTCCTTGATGTCGAAGCTGATGTTTTACTGCCAGTCGTCATAAATGACTATTATTATGATCATTATTCTGAACATGAATATGGCATTTATGAGACAATCAAACCGGGAGATTTTGTTAAAGGCTGTCTCTGCATCAATTACGAGCATCTGCATGAATCAACTGGAGAACCATTCTTCAGATTAAGGGAGCCAAATGGTGGGAATATGAATCCCACTTTTGTTGGAGAGTTTAAGGTTGTTTCCGTTGAAGAAGACGGAAGAATAATCTTACAGCATCCTGATTATGACATTACATTAACAACTAATTCCGGAATAAATAAGCAGATTGAGAATAATCAAGGCACACTATGTATCAGCGGTGAATTAGGACTTGAGACCTTTGGAAAGCCATGGCAGGATAAAAAGTTTAATCATCGGGAAGTGTTTGTAAATTATAATAAAAAGATACTCTGCAAATATCTTGATATAGTTACCCAAAGATGTCGTGATCTTGTTAAGTATCTTAATGACGTATGTAATGAAGATGTTTTTGACGTATCTACATTGCATGATTATGTAGTCTCACATGGAAATGAAATAACGATAGGAAATCTTACTTACATATTCCATGGAGTTGGATGTTCAGTTTATGAGAATGGCAGGGAAATTTGCGGCTGGGATTTTGGTGGCAGCAATGTATGGTGTTCTCGAGTTGATCCTTATAAGATGTCAAATACACTTTGGCATGATGGAGAGTTCCGGGGTGTTCTGGGAATCAATCAGGATGATTGCCGACTTGTATGTGAAAAGTTGACTGATGAAGGTGTGCTTGAAAAGAAAGATAATGAATACTCTGTTAATTTTATTATGCTGGACAGCAAAGAACTTGCCTTCCCAGAAGAATACGACGAGATAAAAGTGGTGTACCATGGTAAAGAAAGAATAATACCTCGAAGTGTTATGACCGATAGGTTTATTCGTAAAAGTAAGCGAGTGTATTCCGGAATTGATGAAATGGACATGAATACAGAGCTGCACTTCTGCTTATCAGGAAAAGAAATAGGCACTGTTCTTTATAATCCTCAATATTTTGAATCCGGAGCGGTTGATTCAGCAAAGAAAGACAAGTTGTTTGATATTTTGGTTTAGAAAGAATCAGCAGTTTTATTAAACAGTTACTGCAAAAGATGATTGTATTGCCATGATAGAAAAGATCATGAATCACTGGAAAGAGCAGGCAAAGACCTTTTAATAACCAGTATTGAGGACATAATGAATTATTACGGAACCGGGAAATACACAGAAGAAATGAAGAGGCTTGACGAACAGGTTTTCTCGAAAATCAGGTTTGATGATCCCGAAAGAGAAAAAGAATTGGAGTCAGGTTATTTGGTCAGATACTATTACTACGCTGACGAAGAGAACCGCGAGCCAGGTCATGCGTCTGTTGACGGGGAGATATGCAGGCTGTTCAAAGATGACAGAATGGTATTCGAGTGGAAAAACACAGACGGTAATTCCAGAATGGCTTGTATCATCCATCACGTTGACGGGAACACTTACTTTGTTTTCGATGAGGATCTGTACGGTTACAGCGTTCTGAACCTTGATTCTCTTCAGTGTATGCATTACATTCCGTCGGAATCATACGGGAAGTATCCGGAAGAATTTGAAGAGACATTCATCTGGTGCGATTGTTTTTACAATCCCGAAAACAGCCTTTTGGCGGTGGATGGCTGCTTCTGGGCATGCCCGTGGGATGTCATAGTCCTGGATTTCAAAGACCCCATGACCGCAGTTGAACCAAAGGATTGGTTTTCAATCTATGGCAGATGCCGGAAAGGTCTTCCTGACCTTGATGATGTCGAATTCGACAGCTGGGATGGGGACACCCTTGTCTGTAAGGCAATCGGGGCGGTTCCGGCCGCATTTGATCTCGAAGGCAAATGCAAGGTGAGGTTTATATATTCACGAAGTTAACAATCCAAGAAGGAGAGATTGAGGTAATTGGCCTGGATGATGACAGTAATGTAATCTGGCGAGCGGGTTCAAGGGGTGTAATAACCGATTTTAAGATCCTTGAAGACAGAATCATATACCATGACGATGAAGGATATGATTATGTAATTGGAACGGACGGAAGTAAGATAGAATAAGGAATCAAGAATTAAAACTATACTACCGATTGGAGCGGGAAGAGATATGGAAATCAGAGCAATACAGGGCGATATAACAAAGCAGATTAATGTTGAGGCTATAGTAAATGCCGCGAATGAATCACTTCTGGGCGGTGGCGGAGTTGATGGAGCAATACACTATGCTGCCGGACCGGATCTTCTTAAAGAATGCAGGACTCTTGGAGGCTGCAGGATGGGTGAAGCCAAGATGACAGGTGCATATAACTTGCCATGTAAATATATTATTCACACCGTTGGTCCCAGGTGGCATGGCGGAAATAACAGAGAGGAAGAATTACTTAGCCTTTGTTATAAAAGCTGTTTGGAACTTGCCATACAGCACGGAATAAGAACAATTGCTTTCCCGTCGATTTCGACCGGTGCATTCGGTTATCCTATTGAACAGGCTAACCGGGTAGCGGTTGGAACTGTATTTGATTTTGTTGATAACAATCCTGACCGGTTCGATCTGATCGAATGGGTATGCTTCGATAAGAACACTTTGAAATACTACAGCAAGGAGATTGAACTTCACAAATCCGGTTTATCTCTTTAAGTGCTGTAGCTTGAAGAATGAATGCAGGTCACTTTTATTATTTGCAACACCACTTCCTATATCTGTTGCTTAATCAACGGAAAAGACTGATATTACTGATTGTTTGGCATAAGCAATATGAGTGAGTATTAAAGTTTATAAAAATGAACAATATGAAGTGGAACAAAACATATCAAGCTTTCAATATTAGGAATAGTAATAGCCATACTCGCAATCATGAAGTTTGTTTTTTTGATAAGTCAAGGAAATGAATAATCATATAGCAGAACATAGCCATACGCTAAGTCTACGTTATGGTAGACTTAGCAAGTAGACTTAGCGGGGTCTTTATGGTAGACTTTGCCATAAGGAGGGTTCAATATGAATCTTGGAACAGAAAATGAAAAGCAGGAGTTTAAGCTCGGAACGGGTCAGCTGGATAAAGGGTTAAAATCCCTGTCGGCTATGTTGAATAGAGGTTTTGAGGGAACTGTATACTTTGGCGTTGATGATGACGGTACAGTTAAAGGTATAAATGTCGGGAAACGCACTCTGCTTGATATCAGAAGCAGAGCAGCAGAATTGATTGAACCCAGAATGGTGCTGGATATTGATGTACTTCAAGATGAGGAAGGCAGGTCTTATATACGAGTTCATGCGACGGGATCGGATATTCCTTATTCATGTGACGGTAGATATTATCTGAGAACGGCAGCTGCAGACGAGCAAATAGGCAGTGACTTGTTGCGCAGGATGCTTGTGTCCGGAGATACTGATATTCTTATGCAGATATCATCAGACAATCAGGAGCTGACATTCAAAGGGATGGTTTCATTTCTTAACAATTTGGGTGTACATGCATCAGGAACAAAAGCATTCCTGAATAGTTTCGGGATGGTCAATAAAGAAGGCAAGTACAATCGTATGGCTTATTTGCTGTCTGATCAGAATGAGATGATTATCAAGGTGATGCGTTTTAAAGGAACAGACAAGAATACTTTTGATCAGCGCCTGACTTACGATAATCAAAGTCTGATCCTTACTGTTAAGGAAGTATTGGATTATTTTAAATTAATCAATAAACCTAAGAAAATAGATGCTGAGGCAGGAACGAGAGAAGAAACGCCGCTTTTCGATTATCAGTCTTTTCGTGAGGCTTGGATAAATGCCTGCGTTCATACTACATGGACGGAAAACATTCCTCCGTCAGTATACATGTATGATGATCGCATCGAAGTGGTCTCATATGGCGGTCTCCCCTTTGGCCTTAGTAAAGAGGGTTTTTACACAGGAACGAGCAAACCCGTAAATAACAGGTTGTTTAATATATTTATTACATGCGATTTTACTGAGCAAAGTGGACATGGAATTCCGAGAATTGTTGATCATTATGGCAGAGAGGCGTTTTCTTTCAATGACGGTATTCTTAAAGTAACGATTCCTTATGGATATGTTCCGGATTATGTTCTTGCAAGACAAGCGAAAAATAAGATTATAGACATCCTTACAGATAACCAACGAAATGTTTTACATTATCTTGCAGAAAACCCATACACTTCACTGCAGGCTGTAGCTGATTCCTGCTCTTTGAGTCTTGGAGGCGTTAAAAAGATTGTTGGTAAACTACAGGAAATGGAACTACTTGAAAGGAAGGGTCCCAAAAACAATCCACAGTGGATAGTTAGGTAAATCACGAAGTTAACAATCCAAGAAGTCTAAAAAGATATAAACGATCCCAGAGTATTCTCTGGGACCGCGGTCAATCATATCGGGCGTCATTTGTAGTAAAACTGTAGTAAAACCCAAACCGTATCGTGGCTTATCGTGCTATTACAAAGTTTATCTACGCTGACATCTATCCTGCCGTGACAGACAAATAAAACTTTTATCATTCGTAGATTTCTTTCTTTACGGATTATTCATGCAGAACACATAGAATATACCATATCGGACTGTGAAGACATTGGTTTTGATATAATTGATTAGTACAGATAATTAGCAGTTAAGGCAACTAATCCCACCGTGACTGGGATGTGCGTGGAATTGTACTTTTTTAAGGGCTAAAAGAGTACGATTATTGGCTTTGCAAGTTACAAAGGTGTTTTTTGTACCTTTTTAAGGGCTAAAAGAGTACGGTTTTGTGCTTTGCGAGTTACAAAGGCATTTATGGTACTTTTTTCGAGGGTGAAAAAGTACGATTTGAGGTTTTGCTCTTAGCCGTAATAATCCTGTATATAATTATCTAAGACTTATAATGATTTAAGCAAATATAAACAAGATTAATGGCTTATATTTGTTGCGCGGATGACAGTTGCGGGGGATAAAAAGTTGGAAAAAGAAATTGCAAAATGTGATGAATGCGGAAGTGAATACTATGCCGGTTCTTCTCTGATGAAAAGTCTTTGTCCTGAATGCGCACATGCGTTGTACGGGTATGTGAATTGTGCCCATGTTTTCGAGAATGGGAGATGCACTCTTTGTTATTGGGACGGAAGAAAATCACAATTCACAAAAAAGCTCAGCAAGACCGAAAAACCTGACTCCAGCCGGACTCCGGTCAGTGAAGCCTATGCGCTTATGCAGGACGGAAAGTTCAATATAGCATTGAAGATTCTTAATGACCCGGTCAAGACTGATCAGAATTCGGCATCTGCGAATCTTCTTATGCTCCTTTGCAGTTATCAGGTTAAAAATACGGAAGACCTTTTGGCGAAAGCGGCTTCAAGCATAGCTGCTTTTAAAGTTTTTACGAGAAGGGCTGAGCTTGACAGTCTTACCCGTATCCAATGCAGCGAAAACAACATTGCCGCAAATATGATGGAATATTGCCTCCTTCAGCTGATGCTGTCGGGCAATACCCTAAGCGATATTGCACAGAAACTGTATTCGCCGGCAATTACAAATCATCCAAAACAGGAATCGGCATTTGCAAAAATGGATAAAGAGGATGTCCATAACTTCAAGAGGTCCAAAGCTTTGCAAAACAGTATAGAACCGTATGAATTTGATCCTATAGAGGAACTTGATGATATAAAGGTGAAGTTTAAAAGTACACTTGATAATCCCAACCATGAGGCGGCCGATGTTTTTTCAGCAGGTGCGCATCTTGTGCTGGATATGATTACGTTTTCTGAACGCTCCGATATCTATTATTCAGGTAACGATTATCTTTCGGAATATCCCCGCTATAGCAGGGATCAGTTATTTCTGCGAGAGCACGACTACGGCGTAAACAAACTCCGCAAGGATACCCAATCAAAACCCGGCATTTACACTGATGAAGATCCGGTTCAGTATACGGGCACCATCAATAATGAAGGTGTTCCGGAAACAGAGGAAGGAAAACTCGCCCGTCAGCGTGAACTTATTGAGCTGATAAATGCAGAAGAGAAATCGATCTTTGCGCAGATAAACCGCAATATAATCTAACAAGCCCGAAAGTAATTTCGGGCTAAGTTAATGTTATAATACCTTCCGTGTTTAACGATAAGATCTATTCACAAGAACGGAGCATCAGCTCTGCATATATTGATTCAGGATTAAAACTTGGTATAGCTCAGGCCGTTCTCATGGTTCAGGATAACCTCACAGAATGCTTTAACAAGATGAACTGTGACGGTATTTACTATAGAGAACTTCTCCTATTATTTTATTTGTATATTTGTCTCACACTTATCAAGTAAGGATATGGTATGCTTTGCTTATGAAAAATGTATTAAAAACATTAACAGCAGTAACAATTCTCTCACTCTCGTTCAGCTTATGCGGCTGCTTAAAGACTGATAAAGAGCATTCCACAAGAGAAACTCTTGAGTCTCAGGTCATGGATTATGTTCAGGAAAAATACGGGTTTAAGCCCAAGATTGACGACTGGGAGGAGAAACAGGGGCTTTATAATAATTGGTCACACGAGGTTCTTGTTAATGACGGAACTGATCAGTTCATGATCAAAATTGATCCTAACGATAACATCACCGATAACTACGAGATCGATGCTATCAATGAAGACCTCCAAAAGTGGGCTGACAGCATACTTCCCGGAGTCGTATATGCATGTTCCGATTACTGTTTTTTCGCGAAGGATCAGAAGTACAATGGCGATGTATGGAATTTCCTTGCAGAAAATAGTAAAAGAAACCCGGAATCGAAAGATCTGAAATTTATTTATGTGAATCAGCCATTGGACAGCCAGGAAGCAACAGATTTCACGAACGAACTCGGCAAATTCGACTTCAGTTATTGTTGCACTATAGTGTCCTGTCCTTCCATGGAAGCTGCAGAGTTTATTCAAAATAAGTCTGTATCTTACAGATACGCTGATCTTGTTGGATATGCACCATATGTGGACGAGAGTATCTCCTATAACAGTTATAATAAGACACTCTTACACTATAGATACGACGGCAGACAAATAGGGAACTTCCTCTATTTAGAAGGCGGTAATAATGAAAGTGATCCTATTCCTGAAGAAGATTACTATATTGAACAAGCTGACGGCTCCATGTCGGATATCTATCCCACATATGTAATCCATAACAACCACCCCGTATCCGACGGCGGTAAAAGAAAATTGAATGTAGTTATAATCATACCGCTGTCAGTTATTGGCAAGAATGTGGTCCTTTCGGATTCTACTGTTCCGGACGTCCAAGTCGTTAACGGCTTAAAATGTGTCTATTCTTCTTCTTTGGACGGAGAACTGTCCGAAACAACTGTATTTGTATATGGAGAATATGCCGTTATGAATATGTATTTCGAGCAAGGAACTACATACTTCTCGATCAAAAATGATGTGTAAAAGAGTACCGGATTTAGTTCCGGTTTTTTTCTGCCAATCTGCGTAAGCGGATTTGAACATATAAAAGTACGTCCGCCGTACCATTTGTAATAATTTCAGTACGTTTGCCATTTATGCATGTAGAGTGCCGTGGAATCAAAATGCTGTTCAGATGTATAAGAATGAGGGTTTTGAGATCGTCAAAACTGAGGAGATAACTGAGGAGATATCAGTATAAATAACGGCATGTTTGTCAACAAACTAGGCTATAATGTAAGGCAGGAATAAAAGGGAGAGACAGACATGATACTTATTATTGAAGATGACTCCACGATAAATTCACTGCTTTGCGGCATTCTTAAAAAGAGCGGTTATGAGGTAGAGAGCTGCACTGACGGCCTTACCGGTTATAACATGGCTCTTGATAAGGACTATCAGCTGATCCTGATGGATCTGATGCTGCCGATGAAGAGCGGGGAGGAGATCTTAAGGGCGCTCCGCGAAGTTAAGAAAACGCCCGTCATCGTGCTGTCCGCAAAAAATGACGTGCATAACAGGATCGAGCTTTTAAGACGCGGTGCGGACGATTTTATATGCAAGCCGTTTGATATAGATGAGGTCATTTTAAGGATTGAGGCAGTTCTCCGCAGAGTCGAAGATGTGAAAGACGTCCCTTACGTATAAGCAGATGAGGATCGATAAAGAGGCCAGAAGGATCTTTATCGGTGACGACGAGCTTATCTGCACCGCGACTGAATACGCCATATTGGAGCTGATGCTCGGCAATCCGGGAAAGGTCTTCTCCAAGAGGAATCTTTTCGAGAGCGTGACAGGCGATAACTACTTAAGCGAAGAGAATACCATGAATGTTCATATGAGCAACTTGAGGAGGAAGATCGCCAAGATAACCGATGAGCCTTACATCGATACCGTTTACGGCATGGGATACAGGATGGCGAATTAAGCCCTGTTGAGCGTCAGCAGGATCTCAAAAACGCTGCCTTCCTGTTTTGCACTTATGGAACCGTCCATCATCTCCACAAAGCTCTTGCAGATATAAAGCCCCAGGCCGGCGCCGCCTTGGGTCCTGGACGAATCATTCTGATAAAACCTGTCGAAGATCTTACCGGTATCGATCTTCTCCGAAGCATCGGTGATTATCTTCAATTCAGTCGTCCCGTCTTCGCATTCATTGACCGTGAACTCGAGCCTGTGATCAGAATATTTCACAGCATTGGATATGAGATTCTGAATGACTCTCGTGAGCTTCTGGGCATCGGCTTTTACATAAAAATCTTTATCCTGCTGCGCGAAAACAGGTTCCAATCCCTTCCTGTCGATCAGGGGGCTTTCCGCAAGTATTTCCTCGCAGATAATACCGGACAGGTTGACGCTCTCGATCCGGATATCGACCTGATCTGATTCGATAAGGGACAACTCGAAAAAGTCATTAACGAGCTCATTAAGATATCTCGCCCTCTCGAGCGCGATCCGGACACTGTCTTTTATCTCATCACTGTCATCTGATCTTACGGCGATCTGAAGATATCCGATTATGGAAGTCAGAGGCGTTCTCATGTCGTGGGAGATAACTGATACAGATTCCTTCAGCTTGTTCTCATCAGCTTTGCTCTCCGCGCAGATCTTCAATATCTCAGCATAGAGTTTATTGACTTCCGCGATCATTCTCTGGAGGTCGCGGTCCACAAAATCCATGTTCATCTGCTCGTGGCCGGGATTATCCTTCATCACCGTTGTGACACGCTTCAGTTCCTTCTTTATCAGGATCAGTCTTACCAATAAAAAGAGGACCAGTATTATAAGGACGATAATCACATATAACATACTGATCCTCCTGAAATCACAGAACTGATAGCTTATTACGGTCTGTCAGTTTGCCACGTCTTTCTTATTGAAAACAAAGCATGAGGCAAGAACAAGCAGCACCGCCGCTATTATTGCACATACGGCACAGGGTATCAAATCAGCCGCGGACGAGCTTTTCGCGAGGCAGAAGAATGAGTGCTCATATATGAAGTTTCCGCCAAGGTAGTTCCTTAATACATTTCCGAGTACCGCCGAGGTCGTTATGCTGGCAAACAGCGCGATATACACATTGCCGCATATAATGGTCACAAGCTCATAGAAAGCGTTATACGCGATGAGCTGAAGCATGACAACGCCGAGCCATGCCAGATCTTTTGCCGAGAAACCGTCGAAAGAAAAACCGAACTGCTTTCCGTACACCAGTGTCTCCAAAACTGCGCTTATGAAATGGAAGATCATGACAACTACGCTTGTCGATATCAGTTTGGCAACCACTATCTTCCATCTGCTGTTGCCGGTGACGATAGCCTTGTGTATGGTCCTGTTGGTGAAGTCTATTCCTATGAACCAGGCTATGAGCATTCCGTACAGAAAAGCGAACGAACAGTCCTGCAATCCTTCGCCGAAGCCGTCATGCATCGTAAGGGGTCCGTACATTTCAATGTATTCATCCTTTAAACCGGTGTTAAACCAATCCACCCACATTAAGATCATTATCGCGATGCTTACGTATAAAGGTATGAATCTTACTATCTTGCGCCTTTCGATCCTTAACAGATTAAGCATTGTTATCACCTCCCGTAATGCTCATGAAGTAGTCTTCGAGAGTGATCTCTTTAATTGAAAGCTCGCTTATCAGAATTCCCGCATTCATCAGATATCCTGACAGCTCGGCCATGATATCTGACTTGCCGTAGATCATGATCTCGTCATCGCTTTCAACCTTGTATGACGTGCCGGGGAAATGCTTCTCGAGGATAGTTACGGTCTCGGGAATGTTGTTATTCCTGACATGGATATACTGGCTGCATTTCTCTTCCAGTTCTTCGTGCGTTGCGGTGTCGATTATCTTTCCCTTATGGATAAATATGAAATCCGTTGCAAGCAGATAGAGCTCGCTTAAGATATGGCTCGAGACGAAGATCGTACAGTCATTGTCGTCGCGTATCTGCTTGAGCATATTCCTGAGCGTTACGATGTTTTTAGGATCGAGACCGTTGATCGGTTCGTCGAGGATAAGCAGCTTGGGATTGCCGATCAAAGCCATTGCAATGCCGAGCCTCTGCTTCATACCCATGGAAAGCTTCTTGGCCTTTTTCTTTTTGGAATCCCCCAGACCGACCTTCTCAATGATCCTGTCTGTGGCGGATTCATCGGGATTTCCGACCAGGAGCCTCTGCAGCTCGACATTCTGCCTGACCGTATATCCGGGATACATGTAGGGGCTTTCGATCATGGTCCCCACAAGCTTGCGCTTCTTTTCCATTGCTGCAGGATCCGTCTCGCCCATCAGCGTCATGTCGCCATCTGTCGGGTAAATAAGACCTGCGACTATCTTCATAAATGTACTCTTACCCGCACCGTTCTCCCCAATAAAACCATAGATGTGATTCTTCTTTAAAGAAATGCTCACATCCTTAAGTGCGTACTGATTCCTGTACTTCTTGGTAAGATTCCTTGTTTCGAGGATTATTTCACTCATCTTGGCAGTTCCTTTCGTTTTGATACTGTCAGTTTACAGGACGATCTTAAGAGAATTATTCACCAATCCTAAAGAAAAACTAAAGATTGGGAATAACCATTTTCGAACTGGTGTAAGATTAATACAATCCGCCAGACGCTTGGCTCGATGTCGTCCAAACACTCGAAGGACTGACAAACTATATGTTTAGAGAAATCAACGTGGCGATATATATCAGAAAGTACTGGATAGGTTGTAATGTGTGCAGGAGATATAGAGATGGCAGAATCTGTTTTTGATGAACTTAAGAAGATCGAAAAGAAGATAGACGAGACCGGCTACACGGTTGATCAGATCTCTTACTACATTGGTTGCGACCTTGTGACGATGACGTTGTCAGACTTGAAACCACTTAAAGATGCTCTGTTAAGAAATAAGATTATTGGGGCGAAAGACAATCTTACCCTGACAAGAATAGATGATGCTGTGACAGATATAAGAGCAATTTGCCAAGAATGGCATTTCGATGATGACATAGCATCAAGACTAACGAATATTGTTGAACTGTCTGACGGTTATTATAAGATGTGGGCAGATGGAAGCTGCGCTTCGTATGGCAACTTAACGAGCGTCTGTCGAGTGCTGCAGAAAGGAGAAGAATTTGTTCTCCTTGAGTTTTATATTTGCGACTGATCGGAAGCTTTAAAGATAGAAATGGAGATGGGGAAATATGGAACAAATAATAACAGAATCCGACTGGAAACTCTTTAGGAGCAGAATATCACATGTTACCAAGAGAATTAAAGTGGCTCCCAAATGAGCTTTACCTGCCGCTTTTATCTCATCCTGCAAAATCTTTAAGTACTATTTAAAGATTTTACTGTTAACGGCAAAATCTTAAAGTAGCATTTAAAAATGATTCTTCAACGGACAAGATCTTTAAATACACATTTGCGACTAAATCAATAGTCGACCATGGATTTGATCGCATTTTTCTTAATCTTCCAAATAGAAACGATCCCGGAATAAGCTCCGGGATCGCATTTGAGTTAGCAGTGGCTAATCGTTTGCGGTATAATGACCACGAAAAAACGAAGAGGTCACTATAGTGGAAGAACGGTTCAGATATATAAATGACGGATTTGAAGGGATCCTTTACAGAGCGCAAAGGAAAGACGACAGGCTTTTGATAGTCATACAGGGACTGAAAGGGCTTGAGCTTCCTTCGAAATATGCGGCTCTTTTTGCCGGAAAGGGATATTCCACACTTGCAATGTCCTACTACGGCGGCGAAGGACAGAAAAAAGGCATGAGGGCGATACCTCTGGAACAATTCCAGGCTGCATGTGATGAGATGAAGCGGATGGGATTTAAGCGCATCGGGATCTACGGCAATTCAAAGGGGGCCGGAATGGCGCTTCTTGCGGCAAGTGTTGTACCCGACATAAGCCTTGTGATCGCCGCCTCGTCCTTTGGCCACATCATGCAGGGTACCGGAAGACCCGGCGAAGACCCTTGTAAGGCGATGGTTTCATTTAACGGTCACGATTCTCCCTATGTTAAGAAGGAAAGACTGTTATCCGCGTTTATCAAAAGATGCGTGAGGGAACATAACATAAAGCTTTTGTATTTCTTTGATGAGTGGGACATAAAGGGAACTGCCGGGAACGAGATCCCGGTGGAGAGAATAAACGGAGACATTCTGTTTCTTACATCCACTCATGACGAATCAGTACCTGCAAAACGCGATGCCGAACTGCTTGTGAAAAGACTTCAAAGGAGCGGTTTCAAACACGGCTTCAGGCATATCAATTCGGAAACCGGAAGCCATAATCTCGGGTACTTTCCTGTTAACAACAACATGCTCCCCAGAGAGAAGAAATATCCGGAGGAGTGTCAGAGGGCACGCGAAGAAACATTGGCTGTCATATTAAACACCTTGGAGAAATGGAGCGTTTAATGAGTCTTATATACAGTGTGTTAAAGCCGCTTCTTAGAAAAGCGACTGCTAAAAAGTCTTCCATGACAAGGAAAGACTTTATCAGAAAAGAGATGTATATATGAGCTTAACCGGTAAGATCACGATGGGCGTTTTGAGAATAATAAAACCCGGTAAAGGTTCTTTCTCAGATCTGGAAAAACTGAAGAATAAAGCACGCAAAGAAAATGAAGGATTTACTTTCGCTTTTCCGAAGAACAAAAAAGCTGAATACAGTCTGCTTCCCGGAATGCCAAGGGAATGCATGATAATCGATCCGGTCACCAGGAAGAATCAGGACAAATGCATCTTATACATATATGGCGGCGTGACCAACAATTGGAAAACGCAGTGTTCAATGGCTGTGGATTTTGCGGTAAGAACAGGGACCGGAGTTTGGTATCCGGTATACCCTGCCATGTCGGAAGTCCCTGTATCCGTAACGATCGATTATCTAATTGATATCTACCGCCGTATGACAGAAAGATACGACCCGTCCAAGATAGTCATTACAGGAGTCTCAATGGGCGGGATGTTCGCATTGGAGATAATAAACGCAATAAACAGGAAGTATCAGTCGGTTCCTATGCCGGGGCTTATCATTGCACATTCACCGGGCGGGTGGCCGGTCGATGAAAAGGATTGGGAACAATTCCGAAGATACGAGAAAAATGATCCGATGTTCTCAGAAGGAGACATAAGGATGACGCTGAAAATGGTCCCCGGTGATATGTCATTGTCAGAACCGTATCTTTTTCCGGAGCTTGGAGATTTCAGAAATGCACCGCCATCATATCTGTTCTATGGAGATGAGATGCTCGCGGGTAATGCTCCGCTCTACGAGAGAGCCTTTATCAAATGCGGTGAAGCCGGAAAACTTCACATTAAGATCACCGAAAACATGATGCACGCATACTCGAGCATGCCGGTATTTCCGGAAAGCAGAGTAAGTTATAACGGGATCGTCAGACTGATAGAAGATCTGTAGATGAGGCGGGAACACCGCAAAGATCTTTCGGGAATTAAAAAGGTTGACAACAGAGCGAAGGTGCTTTAGAATCCTTTTGCGACCATTATTGCGAAAATGGTCGCGAAAAATATTGTTTTTGTTCGCGAGAGTAAAATAATGGCACCCAAGATATTTTCGGCAGCAGAAAAAGAACAGCTGAAAGAGCAGATGTTTCTTTCGGGTTTGGAGCTTTTGAAAAAGCACGGCATGACACATATGTCCGTGGAAAAGATCACGGCTGAAGCCGGTATCGGGAAAAGCACCTTTTATAATTTCTTCATGTCGAAGGAAGACTTCGTTATTCAGCTTATCGAATATAACCGTATGCGTTTTTGGAATGCCATACAGACTATGCTTAACGGGCGTGAAAAACTGGATGTCAGTGAGAGCAAAAAAATACTGACTATGATCATAAACAGCAGGGACAGTGTATATCAGTATCTTACTGCCGAAGATGAGAATAAGCTTGCAGCAGCTTCGCCGGAATACGGCAAAGTCGATATTGACGAAGAATCCGAAATACTAAAGCATTTATTCTCAATGTTTGAGGGTGTTCGTAAAGATGCAGACATGGCAGTCATATCAAACCTGCTTAAGATACTTGCATTAACGGCGGAGAATAGATCATCGCTTCACGAGAGTGGTTATAAACGCACTCAGGATAAGTTATTCGAGACCTTGTTCAACTGTATTTTCGAGGAGTAATTCAAATGGCTGATTCAACAAAAAAGAAGGAAGGCATTTCCAGGCTCATGGAGTTAGCCTCTGCTAACCGTATGGAGCTGACATTTGCATGTTTACTGTCAGTACTGTCGAGCCTTTTTAAGATTGTCCCGTTTTTTACCATCTATCTGATCTTGCAGAAACTGATAAGTATTTTTTATTCAGGAAAGGATTTTACTTTTGAATCAGTCAGTTATCTGGTGTATATAACAGCCGCAAGTGCCGTGCTCTACGGTATATGTGCATATTCTTCCGCAATGATCTCACATGGTGCTGCGTTTGATATCCTGTACGACCTGAGAATGAAACTGATGGAGAAGATGGGGAAGATATCTTCCGGATACTATACTTCCAACACACAGGGAAGTATCAAAAAGCTTCTTATTGATGATGTTGAGCAGATAGAGATATTTATCGCCCACAGTATGTGTGAGGTGGCTGCTGCAATAGCTACGCCGGTATTTACGATCATTGTGCTCTTCATCACCGATTGGCGGCTGACACTTGTATCACTTATTCCTATCCTATGTTCATTCGTGATACTTGCAATGGCACTCCGCAAACCGGACGGCGCAAAACTTCAAAAGAACATGGCTGACAGTAAAACGAAGATGGAAGGTACTATTGTCGAATACATTCATGGTATGAATGTCATTAAGATCTTCGGAGGAACAAGGAATGCATTTAAACGGTTTGAGACGGATATGAATGCATTTACAAAAGCAGTACATGACACAGCTTATTACAATGCAAACGGGATGGGACTTTATTATGCATTTTTCGGAGCGCAGATCCTGTTCCTCCTGCCTGCATCGATAATAATGATGAATAATGCAGGAAGTTATGTGGAAGTTCTTCCTAAGGTCCTGTTTTTCCTTATTGTCTGTGCAGGTCTTAAAGAACCGCTTGAGAACATGATGAACGTCTCGATAGACAGCACGAAGATAAATGTCGGCATGAAAAGGATAGATGAACTTTTATATCAACCCGAGATCGCATATATAGGAGAGGGTAAAAGACTGACGGGTTTTGATATCGAATTTGACAAAGCCGTATTTACTTATCCCGGAAGTGAGACTAAGGCATGTAATGAAGTCAGCTTCAAATTGCCGCAGGGAAGCGTAAATGCATTGGTCGGTCCATCCGGAGGCGGAAAAAGTACGATCGCACAGCTCCTGCTCCACTTTTATGAATTGGACAGCGGATCGATCAGGATCGGCGGAACAGATATTAAAGATATTGCACATTCTGAACTTGTAAAGAATATCGCGTATGTTTTCCAGGATTCTTTCATATTCAACGATACGATCGAAAACAATATCCGCATGGGGAATGAGAATGCTTACCTAGAAGAGATAAAGGCGGCCGCGAGAGCGGCGAATATTGCCGAGACAATAGAATCACTTCCTGACGGTTACAACACAGTAGTAACCGACAGTTCCGGTCTTTCAGGCGGAGAGAAGCAACGCATAGCAATTGCAAGGGCGATCTTGAAGAACGCTCCGATAGTTGTTCTCGATGAGGCAACTGCTTATGCGGATGCTGAGAACGAAGCAAAGATACAAAAAGCATTTTCGAGACTGTCTGAAGGAAAGACCGTAATAATGATAGCTCACAGATTAAAGACGATAAGAAATGCTGACAACATTCTCGTTATGAATGAAGGAAGACTCGAAGCTTCAGGCAGTCACGAAGAACTCATGCAGAACTGCAGATTATACAGAGATATGGTTGATGCCAATGACCACCGCGATAGCTGGATAATGAGGAGGAATGAAAATGTCAAAGCGTGAACACTTCTCAAAATGGCTGGATATCATTACCTATGGTGACAAGAAAAAATATGTAAAGTTCATTTTATGGCTGTTCCTCGACAGCTTTGTGGCTTCTATTCCTTCGAGCATACTTATGTGTGCAGTATATTTTTTCCTGGCGCCTGTACTTGATAAGACAAGCGCATATGAACAGAAGCCTTTCTGGATCCTCACGGGAATACTCCTCATCCAGACGGTCGCATATGCAATAGTACGCAGAAAATCATACCTGGATATATGTGTTGGACATGTATCAATGCAGCAGCAGGAAAAACTCAATCTTGGCGACAAGCTGAAAAGTCTTCCGATGGGCTTTTTTGCAGATCATGATGCCGGCGAGCTGTCAACACTCCTGATGCGCAATTATGAAGAGATAGAAAACCTCTCTTCAAGTGTTGTTGCAAATGGTGCAGTAATAATAATAAGACTTCTGATGGCGTTTATCGTGCTCAGTATCTTCAACGTTAAGATGACACTTGCAATGTTTATCGTAATCCCGTTGGCGATCCCTTTTGCAGTGATAAGTTACAGAAGGGTAAGACATACCAGTTCGGAATTGATCGCAATACAACAGCAGACGGCAGCGAATGTTATCGAATACGCAGGCGGCATAACGACACTTCAGGCATACGGCCGCGCAGGAAGTGCTTTTGAAGGATTGAAGAAGAGTTTTGCAAAACTCCGCGACGATTCGAAAAAGCAGGAGAAAGCAGGCGGTGCGGTATCAATGTACGGGAGAGCGATACTGTTCCTTGGAATAAGTGTTGTCATGGGTACGGGTGCATACCTTCTTTCCATAGGGGAGATAACGCCTTTCTTCTATATTATGTGCCTGCTTGCTGCTTTGCAGGTATATGAACCGATACTGCAGTTGTTCGTATTTGTCATAAGCATGGCAAGAACAAACCAGTGCGTCGATAAACTGATCAGATTAAAAGAGGAAAAGGAACTGGAGGTTACTGATCCTCCAAGAACAACTGCCGGAAGTGATATTTCCTTTAAGGATGTTTATTTCGCATATGACGGTAAGAATGATGTTTTAAAGGGTGTAAGCTTCTATATTCCTGAACGTAACTTTGTGGCTTTGGTCGGTTCTTCCGGTTCGGGCAAGACGACCATTGCAAGACTTCTTGCACGCTTCTGGGATATAAGACAGGGTGAGATAAGCATTGGCGGCATACCCATAAACTCCATGACCCAGGAGCACCTGTTGTCGAAGATCAGCATGGTCTTTCAGGACGTATATCTTTTCAAGGATACAATTGCTGAGAACATCAGGATAGGTAAGCCCGACGCCACCGACGGGGAGATCATCGCAGCAGCAAAAGCAGCTGCCTGTCACGACTTTATCATGTCTCTTCCTGACGGATATCAGACTATGGTCGGAGAGGGCGGCTCTACTCTGTCCGGCGGTGAAAAGCAGAGGATCTCGATAGCCAGGGCGATCCTGTCGGATGCACCGATAGTATTTCTTGATGAGGCTACTGCAAGTCTTGATCCTGAGAACGAAGTGCTTATCCAATATGCTATCGATGAACTCGTAAAGAATAAGACAGTTCTTGTTATAGCACACCGTCTGCAGTCGGTCATGAATGCTGATGACATCATCGTTCTGGACGAAGGCAGGATAATCGAAGAAGGAAACCATAATACGCTTCTGAGTAAAAATGGCCGTTACGCATCTCTTTGGAAAGAGCAAGAGACGGCCGTAAATTGGAAGCTGGCAAAATAAACATACGGGAGACATATTCATATGGAACAAAGTGTTCCTTTACAGTGTCTGTGACAGAACGATCGGGTTGCAAAAATACTGATCTTGCCCGGAGTTACCGTCTTGTGCTCTTCCGGTATTCAAGAGGCAGCACTCCTGTGTGATTGCAGAACAGTGATGCGAAATGCCCTGCTGCGGAATACCCGACTGCTTTGGCAATGTCGCCGACAGAAAGATCCGTATAAGCCAGAAGATGTTCTGCATGATCGAGACGGATGTTTTGAATGTATTCATTTATCGTGCATTCAAAGTAGATCTTAAAAGCTTTTTTAAGCTTGGTCGTTCCCATGCAGCTTATCTTGGAAAGACCTTCTATAGTAAGATCATCTGCATAGTGGTCTCCGATATAGGAAGCCAGAGTATCAAGCATCTTGCGGTCATCTGACGAGAGCTGAACTTTGTTTCTCGCTTTGACCGTTCTGTAGCGGTTAAAAACTTGTGAGAGGGCTTCTGCTGCTTTGCCTTCATAGAATAGTACAGCCGACACCGGATCGCCCTGATAATTTCTTACCTCCCAGAGAAGGCGCATCATCTCTGGGAAATCTGATGTCTCATCGATGCCGCAAAATGCATCCGAAGGATTTATATAAGCTTCTTTGAAGATCTCTTTTAATGTGCAGTTGTAATAGTCGGGATGGTATTCGATACCGACGGATTTTATGGGCACATTTTTATGGATGAGAGCACGGTACGATTCGTAGCCTCCCAGAAAGCTCTTGATAACATTTGAGCGAAGTTTTCTGTAAGGCGCGAGTTCTTCACCTGAAATGGAATCGTAGCGCGTAACACTCAGGCATTCATGAAGCTGCATGTTGAGCACAGTATCTTCATTGAACCAAAAATCGTGGATCTTTATGTTGAATTTATTAGGTGATTCGTAATACCAGAAATATCCGCCGCCTATTTCATCCGAGAGCCTGAACAGACTCCCTCCGGGAGGATAATCTCCGGTCAGTTCGCACGGTATAAAGCCGGAACCGTTCTCGAGCAGCTTATAGTAGCTGCCGCTGTCATTTTTGTTTGAATTTTCTTTGCCTGACATCTTATTCTCTTTTGTTCCATTCGGACGAATAGAAATTACAAAAAGACTGTTTTTTACATCCGCGATTGTAGCAAAGATTTGGCGAATATACAATTACCGGAGCAATTTACAGAGGTTTACAAAACTATGAGCAAAGAAAAGAAGGGGTTCTCATTACTGCTGAAATGGTCCGGAAGGAACAAATATTATATATATCTTTCCATAGTCCTTGCCTTGATATCAAGTGTCAGCGGAATAGCACCTTACATTATCTTCTATAAGGTGATCGATCTTCTTGTTTTAAAGGAGATGACGGTTGCACTCGCGGTAAAGCTTGCGGTCATACTGATCGGCACCACGGTCTTAAGGGTAAGCTGCAATTTGTTTGCCAGTATCTCTTCGCATAAAGGTGCCTACAACACACTGTTTAATGTCAGATGCATGGTAACCGAACACATGGCAAAGATGCCACTGGGGCGTCTGAACGAACGAAGTACGGGCGAGATCAAATATGTCATGAACGAGAGCATAGAGAAGATGGAGTTGTTTCTGGCACACAATCTCCCGGAACTTGTCCTGTATCTTACAGGTCCGATAGTGATGTTTGTTTTCCTCTTAAGGATCAATGCTAAGCTCGGACTTCTCAGCATCGTACCCCTTATTCCCGTGATCGTTGTCATGGCAATAATGTTTATGCGTTTTTTCAAATTCATGGATGCCGTTAACTCTTCTTCCGGCCGGCTGTCAGGGAGTGTCGGCGAATATGTAAACGGCATGCGCCTGATCAAGGCTTATAACATGAGTGTGCGTTCTTTCAGAAAGTATTCGGATGCAATAGAAAGCCAGCGCAAGTTATGGTGCGATATATCAAAAGCAACAGGCCCATTCTATGCGGCATACATAATCCTTCTTGAATGCGGAATACTGATGCTGGTTCCTGCCGGAGGGTATATGTATGTTCACGGACATATAACGGCAGGAGTTCTTCTGGTCTTTGCCTTTATCGGAACGCAGTATCTTACGGATATAAGACCGCTTCAGGAATTATCGAACAATCTGTCTTTTGTAAAGAACGGGATCGATCAGGTAAATGAGATCCTTAAGATGCCCGTTTTCGGAGGAACAGAAAGATTTCCTGAAAGACACGACATTACGTTGGAAGATGTCTCGTTTTCCTATGACGGAGATAAAGAGATCATAAGCAATGTGAATCTTGATATAGCAGAAGGCGAAAAGCTCGCTGTTGTCGGAAGGTCAGGTGCAGGTAAGAGCACGATAGTCCAGCTTATTGCCAGATTTTATGACGTGGAGAAGGGAAGCATCAAGATCGGCGGTGTTGACATAAGGGACATAGATTATGATGAACTCCTGAAGAATGTTTCTGTTGTTTTTCAGAACAGTTTTCTTACCAGGGGCAGCGTTTTCGAGAACATTGCCATGGGAAGCGGCGCATCTTTGGAAAATGTAAGAGAGGCTGCGAAAAAGGCACAGATCGACGATTTTATAATGTCGCTTCCCGAAGGTTACGATACGCTTTGCGGAGGTTACGGAACCAGGTTTTCAGGCGGACAGAAACAAAGGATCTGTATTGCACGTGCAATATTGAAAAACGCACCGGTCCTGATACTTGATGAGGCGACCAGCTCTGCAGATCCCGAAAACCAGGTCCTGATCGATAAGGCCATAGATAATCTCTGCGAGAACAAAACGGTGATCATAGTCTGCCACCGGCTTGCCGTCGTCACGGGGTGTGACAGGATCGCTGTTGTTGAAGATAAGGGAATCTCCGCTGTCGGAACATTCGATGAAATGATCGGAAACAGTTCATATTTCGCTTCTGCCTGGAAGGATTATATCGAGGCAAGAAATACGCGTTATGAGATGGGAGGTGACCTCTGATGGAGCGGTATAAAGATGCTTTCAAACCCGGAAAGAAACTCTGTTTATCAGTGACGGGAATAGTGTTTGAGGGATTTTGTTCCGGTCTGAATTTTATAGTCCTTCTTAAGATCTTAAACATGATCTTTGAAGGCAATGTCACTTTCGAAGAGATCACAAAGATGGTCTGGATCCTCGCCGGAATCTTTGTTGCCAGGATGGTCCTTTATACTGTCTGTTATACCGGAAGCCAGACCGGCGGAGCTGATGTGAGCAGAAAGATCAGGATCGCCATCGGCGACAAATTGAGACAGATCCCGTTGGGGTTATTTACGAAGAACAGGACAGGCTTTTACATTAATGCCGCAACGAGCGAGACAGCAGATTACGAACAGATCCTGACCCACAAGATAGGGGATCCGAATACTTTGTCCGGCGGTCAGAAGCAGAGACTGTCAGTTACAGTCAGCTCGATAGGAAACAGGGAAATAATCCTTTTTGATGAGCCTACAAGCGGCCTTGACGGGAAGAATATGTGCCGGATCGCACGGATAATAAAAGACCTCGCCAATGCGGGGAAATATGTTGTTGTTGTGTCTCATGACCATGAATTTCTCAACCGCTGTTCAGATAAGATAATAAAGATCACTAAATCAATATAACCAAGATCCCGACCCCGGAACAATAATTTCGGGGTTTGTTTATGAATAGTCAGGTTTGCCTGTGGTTAGTGTAGTATCGGGCTTCGGCATATATCATTTAGGTAAACAATTTGGTCGAAAGCGTTGGTATAAAGTCGGTATAAAATACCCTTTGAATGCCTCGAAACCCATTGATTTCAGTGCATCTGCCATTTAACTATGTGGAGTGAGTGGTATACAAATAGTTCTTTTATCATAGTTACGATTTGCCCTTGATGTTTATCATAATCTTTTTCATAACAAGCCGGCCATATATACTGGAATATAAGTGATTCCATCTTCAAACTTAATCACTTTGCGCGGGCAACGAAATTTATGTCAGTGCAAGTGATTGCCTGTGAAGCAGAAAGTCGACAATATTCATATGCGCAATGCCGTTTTGGCTCAAGTCTATTTTGTCCAGTGAAAGCACATATTTCGGAGATGCATCAGTTATCGAGGAAAATGCACCGAATTCGCGTTCTATAGTGCTTTGGGAGGTCATGAGGTAGGAAACCTGAATAAAGCACTTTTTTCCGTTGCGAATGGCTACAAAATCCACTTCTCCTTTATGAGTTTTTCCGGTGAACACAGTAAATCCCTGAAAGAGCAATTCATTATATACAAGGTTTTCCAGAAAGAAGGTATCTTCAAAGTTGATAGTATTGGTATGTATGGTTCTGAATCCTGTATCAACGGCATAGTATTTTTGTTTCGATTGAAGAGCGGTTTTTCCGATGATATCGTACTTCTGAACGGGATGGACAAGGAATGCTTTTTGCATCTTTTCTATGTAATTGTAGACTGTTCTCTGACCAACACTTCTGTGGTTTTTGCTTTCATAGTAATTCATTATGTTTTCGGCAGAAAATTCCTTTCCTGCATTTGAGAGAACGTACATCGCAACATCCATGAAGATCTTGCGATCCACTCTGCTTTTCTTGGTCAGGATATCCCTGTTCAAAAGACCGGTGTAGAGATTGGACAGATATCTGCCGATATCAGATTCTTCACTAAAATCGAACCTGAGTGGAAAACCTCCCCATTTCAGGTAATCATATATCAATTCATCATCGAACGGCTTCCCGTTAAGTTCATAATATTCTTTCATTTCGCTGAAGGAGAAAGGTAATATTTCAAATTCGACAGTCCTTCCGGTGAGTAATGTTGCTAATTCACCTGAAAGAAGATGAGAATTGCTGCCGGTTACAAATATAGATGCGTTCAGTGTAGCTCTGAAAGATGCCAGGGCTTTCTCAAACTCTTCAACATGCTGTATTTCATCTATAAAAAGATAATATCTTCCATTATCAGTTATATGAGACTTTATCTCTTTGTTGAGATCGGAAGCTGTAGTAATGCCTTCATAATCAAGGTCTTCCAAGTTAACATATACAATATGATCCGCACCGATACCTGATGCGGAGAGCTCGTCACGTATGCTTTCCAATATAACCGATTTCCCGGCACGTCGCACACCGGTGATCACCTTGATCAGATCGGCTTCATAATACGGTCTTATTGCTTGAAGATAGTTTTCTCTGGTTAATCGCATATGTAGTACCTCATATTGCCGATATTATCACCCGAAGTAAATATTTGCAAGTTAGCGTGCAAAAAAATATAAAAACTGCATTTTTTTGCAAGGTCATTATTGAGTTGCTTAGAGATTCAGATAAACTGTGCTCAACGAGCGCAGGAACAATTGTTAAAAAATAACCACACTGGACCTTGGTTTCTTGGGGGTCAAACGAGGGTCAAAATATCAAGAAAAATACCCTCAAGAGCCCTAAAATTAAGGGCTTTATTTTTCCGACCTAATACTGCCGTGGCATACGAATAGAACTTTGATCATGTATGTAAAACCCCGTTAAATATGAATTAAACGGGGATATTATAGCAAATACGCCCTCGCACTACAGATTGGTGTGGCAGGACGAATGATAAAGATTGATAAAAGATAGTAAAAAATGATAAAAGACGCAGTGTTAACGTTTACATTATTGAGATTCTTATAAAAACGGTAACGTTAACTGGGCTTTTACGCGTCCGTTTATCTTGTGTTTGGGCAAATTCACAAAGCGGCGATTGTTTGGAGAAAAAACACATTTATAGCAAATTTTCTCCAAATATAAGGCAAAAGTTGATTTTGTTTGGTTTTGGAACTATAATTTGTTTGATTGGAGTTGCTTTTGCGTTAAGGAGATATCAGAGAATGGCTATTATTGGAAGAAAAGATGATATTCGGGAGTTGGAACGCTGTGAACGATCTCAGAAATCAGAGTTGATTTGTGTATATGGAAGAAGGCGTGTCGGTAAGACATTTCTTATCGAGCAAACATTTGCCAATTATTTTGCGTTTCGCGCTACAGGTGTTGAGAGTGGTAATACTCGTACCCAGTTAAAATCATTTCATCAGAGATTGATAGAGGCTGGAGACCCGACAAAGCGGATTCCCCAAAATTGGTTTGAAGCATTCTCAAGACTTGAGAAAGTATTGGAATCTGACAACATAAGGCTTTCTATACACGGAAAAAAAATAGTTTTCTTAGATGAGTTTCCGTGGTTTGCGACTGCAAGGTCAGATTTTTTGGAAGCCTTTGGAGAGTTTTGGAACAGATGTGGAACTGTATCCGGAAACTACATGTTCATAATATGTGGAAGCGCAACATCATGGATTATTAAGAATGTTCTGGAAGATACAGGAAGTCTGTATGACAGGGTTACATGCCAGATGTTTCTTAGACCGTTTACATTAAGAGAAACAGAACTGTTCATGATTGATAAAGGCTTTGGTTGGTCGAGAAGGCAGATTGTTGAGAGCCAAATGGTGTTTGGAGGATTGCCGTACTTTTTTGACCTTCTTAATCCAAATGAGAGTTTGACCTGGAATATTGATATGCTTATTCTGAGATCGCATGCATTACTTCGTAATGAGTCTAAGAAACTATTAGAGGCAACCTTGAAGAAGTCACCAGCTTATAATGAAATAATGGAGTGCCTGTCAGCACATTATTATGGAATGCTAAAACAGGAATGCTTTGAGAGTTTGAATATTTCTCAAGGAACATTTTCAAGAGCTGTTGACGATTTGGTTAAATGCGGATATGTTCATGAGAGCGTGGATACATATACAAAAGGACATCCGTTGAGACTTCAGCTCGTAGATCCGTTTTTGCTGTTTCATTATTATTTCCTATCTAAAGGTTTTTCTGAAAACATAAAGTTTGAAGATTTTAAAAACGATACCGGAAGGTACATGAACTGGAGAGGACATGCATTTGAAATCTTATGCATGTACCATATCGATAGTATAAAAAACGCCTTGGGTATTTCCGGAGTAAAAACAAACGAGTATGCATGGGTGAGCCAAAACAAGAAATCACAGATAGATATTATTATTGAACGCGATGACGGCATTATCGACATATGCGAGAACAAATACACGGATACTCCGTTTAGTATTAGTGAGTCTTATGAAAGAAATCTTCTGAAAAAGATGGATACATATCGCGAGGAAACAAATTCCCGAAAAGCATTGAAATTAGTAATGATATGTGCAGAAGGCATAGATGGTATTGCGCACACAGAACATATTTCCCGCACTTTAACTTTGGATGATTTGTTTAATTGATTGTTTTACGAGACAGATAATATAAATGGTAAGGGCATTCAATGAGAGTTCTTGCGGATGAACAGTTCAACGAGCTCACGGAGCATATAAAGCAACTTGAGGCTGAAAATCGGTATCTAAAGAAGTTGTTAGATGATGCTGGTATTTCCTATGATAAAACAGATGCAGTTCCTAAAAAGAATGAGCAGCAGATAACAGGCATCAAAGATGAAGTCATTACAAAAGAGTTAGTTCAATTCTTTTATTCCATGTTCAAAGGTCGCAAAGATGTTTACAGTCTTCGTTCAGGCAAGCCTAATACCAAGACAGGAAAACATGGCTACTATACTCAATGTGAAAACTTTTGGAAGGTCGGAATCTGCGGTAAGAAGGAAGGCAAGAACATCAAATGCCAATCATGTCCAAATCAGAAGTACAAACCACTGACGGGTGAGATTGTTTACGCACATCTGATGGGTGTGAAGGAAGACTGTTCAGATGTTGTTGGATTATACCCTGTTTGGCCGGATGGAACCTGCAATTATCTTGTTTTTGATTTTGATAATCATGATGACAATTCTGACTCTGTTAAATGGCAGGAAGAAGCAAATGCGTTGAGAGCAATCTGTGCAGATAATGACGTTCCATGCCTGGTCGAAAGGTCGCGTTCCGGCAAAGGCGCACATGTTTGGATATTTTTTGAAAAGGCGATAAATATCAAGAAGGTCAGACTGTTTGGTACTGCTCTTTTGGATAAGGGAGCTGAAGGTGTTAACCAGCAGTCTTTTGATACTTACGATCGTATGATTCCTGCACAGGATAAACTTCCAGAAGGAGGTCTTGGAAATCTTGTAGCCCTTCCATTACAAGGGCGTGCGGTAAAGAATGGGAACAGTGTCTTTGTTGATGAAAACTGGTTGCCTTACTATGATCAGTGGAGTGTGCTTAAGAATACAGGTAAGCTCAGCGAAGTATTCATAGATGAGAAACTGTCCTCATGGGGCAACAAATACAGTATAAGCAGCAATACTGACAACGAAACACCTAGACAAATATCAATTGATGAGACTCCGTGGGAAAACAGTACCGAATTTGAACGTTCTGATACAAAAGGAACGGTTCGGATTGTTCTTGCAGATAAAGCATATGTGGATAAGACCGGTATTAAGCCGAGATTACAGAATAAGATCAGAAGATTAGCAGCATACAATAACCCGGAATATTTCAGAAATCAGGGAATGGGCATCTCAACCTTTGGGATTCCGAGAATAGTTTATTCAGGAGAGGATACTGAACAATTCATAGCAATTCCGCGAGGCTGTCTGAATAAACTCTGCAAAAATCTGAAATCATCAAACATTGACTATTCTGTTGAGGATAAGCGTAACACGGGCAAAGAGATTAATGTTTCCTTTGCAGGCGAATTATATCCGGAGCAACAAGATGCCGTTAACAGTTTGACAGGACACGATTTTGGCGTGTTGGCTGCGGCTACAGGGTTCGGAAAGACGGTAGTCGGATCGTATCTGATCTCAGAACGAAAGGTAAATACTTTGATCCTCGTTCATAACAATGAGATTATGCAGAACTGGATAAATGACCTTGAGAGGTTTCTTGAAATTAAAGAGGATTATCCACAGTACATGACTAAAACCGGAAGGGTTAAGACCAGAAAGAGTCTGATTGGAAGATTGACAGGAGCTCATAATTCCATGACAGGAATTATCGATGTTGCCATGGTAACTTCTCTGGGATCCGGTGATTCAATAAAACCGTTTGTCAAAGATTATGGCATGGTGATAATGGATGAATGCCACCATGGTGCCGCAGAGAGCATAGAGGCAGTATTATCTAAAGTAAATGCAAAGTATGTATATGGTCTGACGGCCACTGTTAAGCGTGAAGACGGGAAAGACAAAACAGTGTTGATGCAGTTTGGACCTGTCCGTTTCAGGTTCACAGCCAAAGATAAGATCCGTTTGCAGGGAATGGAACATATCCTTGAGCCTCGGTTTACACCAATCATTTCAACAAAAGAAAAACTGACGTTAAATGAAGCCTATGAAATTGTAGTAAACAGCGATTTTCGCAACAGCTTAATTGCTTCAGATATTGAAGCGTGTATAAAACAGGGATACACACCTTTGGTATTATCGAAGCGAAAAGCACAAATTGATGTTCTTTTCGAAAAGGTTAAAGATAAAGCCGATCACGTCCTTGTTCTGACGGGCGGAAAGAAACAGTCGGAGCGCAAGGAAATAAGAGAACGACTTGGATCTATACCTGAAAGTGAATCTCTGATCATTCTTGCAACAGGACAGTATGTTGGAGAAGGCTTCAATTGTTCCAGATTAGATACATTGCTTCTCGCCATGCCGATAGCATGGGACGGAAATGTGGAACAATATACTGGAAGACTCAATCGGAGTTATGAAGGGAAGAGTAAAGTAACAGTAATAGATTATGTTGATCATCATATCGAGATGTTTGCCAACATGTATAACAAACGTCTTCGCACTTACAAAAGAATCGGGTATGAGTTATCGCAGGATGCGGAGCGAAAGCCGGATGATAAATATTTCTATGACTGTGAGACCTATAGCTATGCTTTCCAAAATGATGTTATTAATGCTAAAGCAGAAGTGATTATCTGTAGCCCGTATGTGAGCGCTGCTGGAAGTGAAAGTCTTCTTCGTTGTTATGCAGGTATGAAGAATAAGAGCGCTTCGATTTCTCTTATTACCTATCCTGTCACGCATTATTCTGATGATATCAAAGGACGAATAGAGAAGATACATAAAAAGCTGATAATGGCCGGCATAAAGGTATTGTTTGCTGATGGTATTCCTTCAAGATATGCTGTAATTGATAAGGAGATTCTTTGGTACGGCAGCATGAGTCTTGTGTCAAACATCAAAGAAGACGACGATGAAATGAGAATAGTTAACAGAAGTGTTGCCAAAGCACTGATAGAAGATCAAACAATTGATGTCCGAGATTAATATATTTTATTGCTTAGTTACGGAAACACTGTATCGGGCTTATTTATTGGTCTTTAACAATCTGGCACATAAATGGAACATGCCAGTCGGTATAAAGTCGGTATAAAATGTGCTAACTTTACTCCGCAAACGCAATGAATTAAGTGATTTTCAGGTTTTCGGCAGTGCCGTGCCGTGACACACAAACAAAACCTTTATCATTCGTAATACTCCTAAGTAAATTCCGGATAGTATTTTAGCATGATGTGGTTATTTAGTAACGAACCACAAGTAACGATATAATGTGCAGTTAAAGCGGTAAATTTCGATGAAAACGCAAAAGATGCCGCTTTAACGTTGAAATAACGCATTGAGAATGATACTATTGCGTTGGAGGATAGAAAAAATGAAGTTGTATCACAGAGAAAATTATTTAAAAAACATTCGTGGCTTTTATCATGAAACTGATTTGATAAAAGTTATAACAGGTATAAGACGATGCGGAAAATCTTGTCTGATGCAGTCTATTGCAGAGGAATTGATTGCTTCGGGAGTTAAGGAAGAAAACATCATATATATTAATCTGGACAAAAGAGGATATAAATCAATAAAAACACCGGATGCCCTTGAAAACGTTATTGACAGCCTTTGTGTGGCTGAAGGTGTTAAGTATTTATTTATCGATGAAATACAAAATGTTGAAGGGTTTGAGGAAGTAATCAACGGTTATCGTGAGGAAGACGAATATTCGATATTTATTACAGGATCCAATTCGTATCTTTTAAGCGGGGAATTGGTCACTAAACTTACTGGAAGATATTTGGAGTTTGAAATGTTTCCGTTGACATTTGACGAGTATATCGGCATGAAAAAGTTTCTCAAACAAACTGTAAGTGACAATACCAACGAAGAATTTGAAAAATATATTATGGAAGGTGGTTTCCCGAGAACATTAAGCATTCCGGATCTGAAAGACAAACGGGAATATGTGGAAGGTGTTATTAAGGAAATTTTCGAAAAAGACATAAAAAAGAGAGTTAAGATCCGTAAGGTATCTGTATTCAATAAAGTACAAACGTACATAATAAACAACTTTGGTGCTACAACGAGTTTTACAAATATTCTTAATGATTTACATAATGCAGGATGCAATATAAGAAGAGAAACTTTAAATCGATATGTTCAGGCGTTGATAGATGCAAAAATAATACATAAGTGTGAGAGATTTGATTTAAAATCCAGAAGATCTATTTCAGGCGAGCAAAAATACTATCTTGCTGATTTGGGTTTTTACTTCTCAACAAATACGGATAACAGGATAAACTATGGTCCAGTACTTGAAAATATAGTTTATGTTTATTGCAGAGCAAAAGGATACTCTGTAAGTGTAGGACGCATTGGGAAGCTTGAATGCGATTTCATAGTAAGAAAAGACTTTATGGAGTATTCTTACATACAAGTTGCTATGACTATTTTGAACAGTAGGGAAACGGAAGACCGGGAGTATAAATCTTTGGAATCAATTAACGATAACTATCCAAAATATGTTATGACAAGAGACTACCTTCTTCAGAAAAGAAACGGTATAAAGCATGTAAATATATTGAGTTTCATGAAGAACGGGCAAGAGTTCTAACCAGAAAAATTAAGAAATACGGGACTGCAATGAGAGTTTTTGCAGATGATCAGTATAACGAACTTACGGAACACATAAAGCAACTTGAAGCTGAGAATCAGTATCTCAAGAAACTGTTATCATACTTATAATTTGCCTTTCAATTCTCAGCTTATAACTCATACATCATTAAGAAATCTTTAAGTTTATGGTGATATACCGTACTGGTAGAATAGTCTATATCATCACTTGTTATGATGATCTTTTTCATTGAGTTATCAATGTTTGAGAAGACTAATTAACAGCAAGGACTGGATAGGTTGTAATGTGTGCAGGAGATATAGAGATGGCAGAATCTGTTTTTGATGAACTTAAGAAGATCGAAAAGAAGATAGACGAGACCGGCTACACGGTTGATCAGATCTCTTACTACATTGGTTGCGACCTTGTGACGATGACGTTGTCAGACTTGAAACCACTTAAAGATGCTCTGTTAAGAAATAAGATTATTGGGGCGAAAGACAATCTTACCCTGACAAGAATAGATGATGCTGTGACAGATATAAGAGCAATTTGCCAAGAATGGCATTTCGATGATGACATAGTATCAAGACTAACGAATATTGTTGAACAGTCTGACGGTTATTATAAGATGTGGGCAGATGGAAGCTACGCTTCGTATGGCAACTTAACGAGCGTCTGTCGAGTGCTGCAGAAAGGAGAAGAATTTGTTCTCCTTGAGTTTTATATTTGCGACTAAATCAATAGTCGACCATGGATTTGATCGCATTTTTCTTAATCTTCCGAATAGAAACGATCCCGGAATAAGCTCCGGGATCGCATTTGATCATATCGGGCGTGATTTGCTGTAATGAGAATTTCATTATCGCAGAATCGCGTTTGAGTTAGCAGCGTCTAACTATTTGAGGTATAATGACCACGAAAAAACTAAGGGGTCACTATAGTGGAAGAACAGTTCAGATATATAAATGACGGATTTGAAGGGATCCTTTACAGAGCGAAAAGGAAAGACGACAGGCTTTTGATAGTCGTACAGGGGCTGAAAGGGCTTGAGCTTCCTTCGAAATATGCGGCTCTTTTTGCCGGAAAGGGATATTCCACACTTGCAATGTCCTACTACGGCGGCGAAGGACAGAAAAAAGGCATCTTTATGGTCCATATTCCGTAAAAGTAACTGCATCATTGCTCTCAAAAGCCGGCCTGTTTTTAGCCTTCTTTAGATAAGTATCGAAAAACTCCAGGTGAATTCCGCACACCGTTTTATGGGCAGTATCAGGATCCAGTTTTCCCACCTGGGATTTAAGCGGTATGACATGCTTCAGATCCGAGAACCCCAGATGCTGCATGTCACGTAATACGGCATGGTATGCGATGTTTTTATTCTTAACAAATGCAACCGTAACAGCTGTTTTATTCGCTTCACAGTTCATCTGTAGAAATGGTGTCGTTATCACCTTGCCGTCATGGTCTCCGAACAATCCGCCGTCTATATTGATGCCGCAGGTAAAGGCCTCAGGCTCGTCTTCGCAAAGGGCAAAGGCCGTTGCTCCGCCCATGGAATGCCCTGTAACGCCGATCCCGTTTTCGAGGTCGATCATGCCGGAATATTTATCTTTGAGAACCCTTAACGCTGCTTTCGTATCCAGTTTCCATTCCGGCAGTCTCTCGATTAAGAATCTGTTGTACTTCTTTTGCATTGCATCAAATCTTTCCCACAGTTCTTCGTTTGTGCCTTTGGCTTTCTGAAGTTTCAACATGGAAAGAATGGAAGGGAGCATGGGCGAATATGCTTTTGATAAGATACCCTTTGCCATTTTTAATGTTGTTCCGTCATCCAACTCGGTTATCATGCCTTCATAAGGATGACCCACGGATGCGACAACGTAGCCGTGGGAAGCAAGCTCGATCAAAAGATATGTATTAGCTTCCAAAAACGAGCTGTAACCGTAATTGAACAGAATAAGGGGAAAACGTCCGCCCTCAATAAAGGGGGCATTCTCATAGCATTCAGAACGGTTTGTTCCGTCACTTTCCACCTTCTCGTAGTTAATCGGAACATAAAAGTTCTTCCTGATGGCGCTGATAGTCGCCTTGCTCATGTAACGCGCCTTGGGAAGCCCTTCCACAGACTCCTTTGAGACCGGATAGTATACTTTCACCGGTATGGATCTCTTAGTACCAATGGCGTTGTACATTTTCTCTTCGCGGTCGTTATATACTGTATAAGAAAAAGTGCCCACGGCATATTCGCCGGTGGGGAGCGGTGTGTTTATCACTTTTTTACTCATTAACTGTCCCTCCGAAAAGCAGGATTATCGATTTTGCGAGTGTCCTGAAAGCGGCTTTGGGTTCGACCTTTACTCCGAGACTTCCGGTACTGTAATTTGCCTGAAGTATGCAGCATTTCTCAATGCCTGAAAATGCCGCAGAGATGAAAACACCTATCTCTTCAGGCGTGCCGTTCATTTTGTATCCCTGTTTCATGGCAGCTTCCACCATTTTGGGGAAGATATAGATACCTATTTTCTCAGTGATGCCTTGCCCTGCAGCGCCTTCCATGATCTTTGCCATCCTCTCGGGGCTGTTCACTGCAAGAGAAGCGAAATCAAAGTTGATCTTCTGAATATCCATCAGGTGTTTTTCCATTACTTCGCCAATGATGTCACATACCCGGTATGTGATCTCTTCGAAAGTCAGGTTCTTCTCATTGGAGAGCTCTTCAATCCGGTCGTAGTAGTCATATTCTTGTCTGAGCTTTTTAAGCATGTCCGCCAGGATCTCATCGAGTCCGTCGTAATAGCGGTATATGGCTCCCATGGACATTCCCGTCTCTGCAATGACATCAGAGATAGTCACCATCTCCACAGGCTTTTTCAGGCAGACCTGATAGGCTGCTTCTACTATCATCTCTTTCTTTTTCTCATAATATTGCTGAGTAACTTTGGGCATGTGTTTCCCGCCTCCTCTGTCAGGTGATTCGAAAATGAAACGAGTTTCATTAAATGAAATCGGTTTCATTTTGCACCCGATGGGCCTATTTGTCAAGAACCGCAGATTGACAAGAAGCAGCAAGAAAACAGACAATCATCTGCCATCGGCTGATACCATGGCGTTTGTGTGTGAGAGGATAGGGGAGGCGTTTAAGTCATAGGAATACGTCACCATTAAAATTCCGGCGTTTGCTTATATGCTCGTCCTCATACTCAATGCATTGAAGTATATATTCCTTAGGCGCGTACTTATAGAATTCAAATGGATCTATCGGTTCATTGCCACGATTCGTATTGCACTTTCTGCAAAGTGGCATCAGATTTCTTATGTCATAACCACCGTCATAAGATCTCGGCACATAGTGATCGACAGTCCGGCCTTTTCCTGAAGACGGATTACCGCAATGGGCACAAACGCCTTTGGTTTTTGCCCATACCAGTTTGAGTCGGTCTGTCTTAGTTCTATTGCTTCTCATAGCACTATTATATATTTGGAATAATGAAGATAAATGGGCGTTTTGCAGGCAGAAAGAGTATATATCTCATTGCATTAATATACTTTGGGAGGGAAACCATCTAAGAAATAAATAGAATTTGCGGAAACAATTTCTTACTAAAAAATCAAATTAATATCTTCCATAGAATCATCTAGTTCACAACAAACCTCCATTGGATCTTTGTCAAACAGATTCATTATTCCTCCATGTGGACGCATCTTCTTAATAAGAGAGCTCAACTCTTCTCGTGATATTGTCTCGGATTCGTCTTGTGAACGTGAAGGCAATCCACAACCAAAAAAAGCTAGAATATATAAATACGCAGAAATAATATTACGATTATGTTTGAAGTGCTTCTTTTCTTGAGTATAATCACTATCAATATGCTTCAAACATCCGTTCATTGCTAGCGATAGGCAATATACAAATCGATCAAAATCACTTTCTGTTATATCCGAGTCGAATGCCTCGTGAGCTTTACTACTAATAATATTGGACAGCAATTCTGAATCTTCCTTTGAGATATTACAATTCATCTTTTCTTTAATAAAATAAACAGTATTGTAAGCAGTCTCATGTTCGATAAAATAAACCGCAAACGAAGGATAATGATTTATCACTTTCTGATATTCATCACTGCTAAAGCAAAAGCACTTAGTCCACTTCCCGGAACCAGCAGAAAACTCGCCCGGCGTGCCAGCATTTAAATGCAGAGGCTGATCGTCATGGGCCCTATCCAATCGAATGTAGTAAGAATCATAATTATCATATCCAACGACAAATTGCATTGCAGCAGTATCATCATCACTTTTTCTATGAGCTACATCATGTTCAGGCACGCAATTATTAATTTGCATACTTAGTATTTTCCCATCAGCACATAATGGTTTCAATTTATCAATTAAAAGCTTTGCAAAATCTTTAATATAAGCTGGCAAGAATTCGGAATCACTTATCAAATAAAGACTAGCAAAAAAATACAAAGTATTTGCTTTAGAAGAAATATCATATTTGAACCATCTGTAGAACAGCAACAACATTTCATTCGCTTCATCTGTCCAGTTTTCATCAAAAAGCAACTGAACCATATCCGGAACATCACGATAACTTAATCCTTTGCAGTCAAACAACATGTTTTCATACCAGTTTTCTCCTGATAAAACACGATATTCATCCAGATTCGAATTGGCACTTTCAAAATACGAAATAATGTATCTTATTGTATTACAATCTGTATAATTAAAGCTCTCATCATTTATATCGCTAATGGTTTTAATACTCATTTTTAGTCTAACCAAATGAACAAAAACCGAAAACAATTTATAACGTTTACTCGATTCTTCGAAATCGAGTGGCATCTCATGTTCAGTAAAGCATTTCAATAGACTGCGGCTATCTACACCAAGCATATTTGATAAACAGTCAATTAGTTCCTGATCGCTTCCACAAAAACCAAATTCAACAAAATCATTTGCTAACTGAAATACTGTCTGTTCATATCCTTGCCGAATAGAATTATCTTCACATAGCAGTTTCACTATTCTATTCTCCTAATAAAATCAATCTTTCTTTGTGTCCACACATCTGACCAAGGCACAATGCTATAAGACAAATAGCTTGTTTCTTTGATATCATATTTTGAGATTTTTATCAGATGTTGGTGTCTATCTTATACCCAATTTTATTTAATTTTTCTATGTAAGGCATAAAGCTGAAAATAACCTTTTTACCGCCCAATTTGTAAAATAAATCCTTGCATTGGTTGTGATCGATAATATTATTCCTTTTTTGCCATACTTTAAAAGCTAAAACGATGTAATCAAGTACTCTGTCTGTATTATCAATTTTCTTTTTTCCGGATTCAATTAATTCCTTAACGAGGTTTTCATCTAAATCATATATATAACGGTAATAGCTATAAAAGGAGTCTGCATTACTATCAAAACAATTCAATGTGGATACTAATTCTTTTTGTGATTGAACTGTTGTATGAGAATTGACAATCAAATCAGATGATTTACTGTAGTATTGATCGAGTGCCCAAATAAATACATCAAATCGGTCATTTCCAATAGATCCTTTGGTGCCTTGCAGATTTCCGACGCTTGGCATTAACGAGAAATTTAATAACGAATAATTATATTCTGAACAAATACTAAGCAAATCCTTAGCCAATGCTTTCTTGTCGTTGTTTTCTGGTGTGTTAGCATCGTTGTCAATTATATAATTGAAACTCTCTATCCTATTTAAACTAAAATTGAAATCTACTTCACCGTGGACTTTTATTTGCTTTTGTTTAATAGTTAAGAAATCTTCGGATAAATGATGCATATACTTGCAACGATAGAAACTCCACGCATCAATAGAAGAATCATGGCCGTCTAATTGTTTAAAATCAAAAGAACCGTGTTTAGGAAGCATAAAATTAAAGACAATTATATCTTCTTTGTATAAAAACAGTTTTGAGTATGACAATTTGGATATAAATCTTATTTTTGTTTTTAAGTTTTTCTTCGTGTCAAAACAGGCGATAATACGAAAGGTATTATTGTTCAACGCGTCAGAGTCAACACAGTAAAATGTGCAAGATAACTTAGTCATATTATCTTTAAACAGTTTGTCAATTTCACACAGGAATTGGTTAAATCTTGCATTTGCATCGTCACACAACATATTATATCCTCGCGCATAAAATTATAAATATTTTATCTTAGGATTCACATTTAGAAGATCACAAACATATCCTTTTATTGAATGAGTATTGTTGTCTGTAAAATACATAATACTCGATTTTTTCCTGATTTCGTCACAATGCTCACCGTTTTCAACTAATACATTAGTACGTCCTAACTCTTCCTTACCATTAACACAAATAATGGGATACTTTATGCTTGAAATATTACGGAGTGAATTATAACTTTTCGGAGACATGTTTGATGCATGATGTGGAATTACCATGTAATCATAGTTGTTATTCTTAACTATGGAATCCGGTAAGCAATCATAAGGAATATCACCACACATAAGTGTTGTCACATTATTGGATTCTATTCTAATAGCAATTCCGTGACAGTTAATAGGTGTAATCGGAGAACTTGTTCCACTACCTCTGAACAATTGAATCTTATAACCGCTGTTATTATATTCAGCAAACGGTTGAGGAATACTGGGATCAGTTGGACTTATTAAGGCAATCAAACCTCTGCAAGCCAAATAATTTATAATTCTTTTTGCGTTGATATAACCATCATCTTCAATCATGACAGCTATCCAAGTAGCATCATATATATTAGAGTTAGCTTGAAATGCTCCCAAGTAATGATCACTATCCCAGTGAGATATGATTACCAAATCCGGATTAATAATCTTCATTATATCTTTAGCATCATATAGAGACAATTTTGCTCTATATGGCGTCCCGATGTCATATACAATCTTTGCTTCATTGTTTGAATCACCTAAAGCAATAAAATTACCATGACCGATATTATAAATTGTGGTTTTTTGTATGCTGGATGCTTGCTGCGTTAAAATGTTAGTAAAATCGCAGCGCGAGTGACGGGCGTGAAATGAATATGCGCGATTAATTTCCTTTTTCTCTGTATCAGTGAATTTGCGTTTAAATCTCAATGTTCCTTTCGAATTCTTAAGAGGACTTGCGCAAGTCAATATTTCTCCTTCTACGAATGATGACTCAATATTCTTGCCAGACATTTCATTTGCGGCGACGCTAGCTATAAACCAACCATTTTCACTATCTATTTCGGCTAACTTATCGTTTGGGCTATATCTTCCACGAGCACATCCGTTTTGATCAACCGGGATAATGAATTCTGCGAAGTATGGTCTATAAAGCTGCTTGATATCTATATTTTTTGTGTCAGCTATTTCTAAAAGAATCTGAAACATTAAGTAATCGTAAGTGAGCATTTCTTTAGTAACCAAAGAACAGTGCAGATATTCAATTGGCTCAAACTCTTCTTCAGTTGCATGTATAAATGCTGACATATAGCGTGCATCTGTTTTATTATCGTGTTGATATAATGTTTGATAATTATCAATATAAACGTATACATTACTATTATCACCATTTGTCATATTTCTAAACAATTCTTCGCAAATGCAGTGGTGAATATCGTTCTTTAAATCAAAAAAATATTTGCAGATATTAGTTAGGTATTTCTCTAAAATGGTGTTAGGATTGGAGCTGTTTTTGTATTTTTCCCGTATTAGTTTTTTATATTTTTTTGCATTTTCTGAAAAACTGAAAATGATATTTTTGATTATTTCCGTGCGCTTGAATTCTTCACTATAATAATCCGAAAACAATTTGGCCATTTCATTATCCCAATCTTTCGCTATAAGATTGATATCTTCGGTCTTGTGAAAAAAATCACGTAAAATCTCCAGTAAGTTGTCATACAAATCATTTTCTTTAAGTTCTGTGTAAAACAAAAACTGCTTTTCCCATATATCCATATTTATATCCCCCAAATACTACAGATTTATTGTTTATGATTCGAGTTATAAAACTCAATCTCGTCTTTTATTTTAACGTAATAATCGTTTAATTCACTTGCAAATTTATGTTCGAAAGACTCTCTAGAAAAGTCGCTGAGATTATCTTTGTTAGCAAAGTATTTAACATATTTATTTGTCATACGGACAATTGGTAAGAATGAAGAAACACGCACATAAAATGTAACATATAAAGCGATAAATGTCGGATAGCAGGATAATTAGTCCGATTAATCGTATTGACAGTCTTCGTGTCTGCTATTAGTATCTAATTAAACCTATAAAGAGTGTGTGAGAGACAAGCTCGTTGACCGCACAGCAACCTGCAACAGCAAGGTGCTAAAGCTTGATCGATGGGCGTTTGATTTTGTATTAAGATCCCATCGGTGACGATGGGGTTTTTTCTTGAGCTCTTTTTAGGAATAAATATAGAAAAGAAGAGCTACAAGATATGTATTTTATCAAGGATTTAGTTGAGAAGTATCATGATGTGTGGGTTCGCTGCGATGACAAACACCTTCAGAGGTTGTTTCTGTTGCAAGCTGAGTGTGAAGGATTTCTTACTATAAACGGGCAGAAGCCATCTGAGCTTAATTGCCAGGAACTCTACGGTATAAGTGATGATATGACTATGGGATATCTCTCCTCTATGGTCTGGAGTTTGACTAAAAAAGACTCTAATGACAAACATATACGAATAGATTTTGGAAAGTATATCTCCGGATTGGACGCGATAATAAGCGTTGAAAGAGTACAAATGTGGAGGCAGCTTTTCGATGAGAACGGTAATGTTAAATATGAAGGCATGACTGTCGAAGGAGAACCGGTTGGCTCAGGAACGCTTTATTATCCCAATGGAACGATTTATAAGGAAGGTGTATTTGGGAACAAAGGATTAATATGCGGAACCGAATACTACCCAAATGGGGAAAAACGTTTTTCGGGTTTATACAAGTATAACGGCGGCTATGGACCCAATTACCCGATTTATGGAGCTTGTTTCCATGAAGATGGAAGTCCATGGTATGAAGGTGAAATAAAGATACGTCGTTCCGGTCTCGGTTGGCCAACGGTAATGTATCCAGTTGATTATGGTCCTGTTGTATTAAATGGAACACCAAACTTGCAGTTTTTTGAGGATCATATTGAGATAGATGAAGGAACAAAAGAGTAACGATCACAAAAATATATTATCATTATTTATAAGGAGTATTTCGCTATGGAAGAAAGAGACTATATGGTAGCGCATACATTCAGCAGTAATAATATGAATGCCTTGAAAAACGACAAGGTTTGCGGTTGTTTTTACTGTTTGAAGATTTTTTCACCAACCGAGATTGAAGACTGGCAAATTAATGATTGTGATTGTGACAGATACGGAACCGCTGTTTGCCCATATTGCAGTGTTGATTCTATAATTGGAGAGAGTTCCGGATACCCGATAACAGAAGAGTTCTTAAAAGGAATGTATAAAAGGTGGTTTGAAGCTGATTCTGAGGAGGAATACTAATGGACGATATGAGAAATATAGATAAATTCCGTGGATGTCTGATAGGAGGAGCTGCAGGTGATGCTTTGGGATATTCTGTAGAGTTTATGACTGAGAAGAACATCGCATCAAAATATGGTGTTGATGGCATTTCAGAATATGAACTCGTAAACGGGAAAGCGCTGATATCTGACGATACCCAGATGACCTTGTTTACCGCAAACGGGTTATTGTATGGTACTACCAGAGGGAAGATGCGAAGCATAATGGGCCCGTATCCGAGCTATATTGAAATCATGTATCAGTGCTGGTATAGGACCCAGACTGAAAAATATCCTGTTGAAGACAGACACAAGTATTCCTGGTTATTAAATGTACCGGAATTGTTCAATCTGAGAGCTCCGGGTAATACATGCTTATCTGCAATCGAAAGCATCAAGGAGAACAAAGTGCCCAGACCCATTAATGACAGCAAAGGGTGTGGCGGAGTTATGAGGGTAGCTCCGATTGGATTGTACTTTGCCTATAAGAATATTTCTTTTGAAGAATCAGATACGATAGGTGCGCAGGCAGCATCAATAACTCACGGACACGAATTAGGATATATTCCGGCGGCAACGCTGGTTCATGTAATAAGACGAATAACTGAGGATCAGGATTGCAGTCTTAAGGACGCAGTTAAGGAAGCTATCGAGAGCACTGTCAAACTGTTTCCAAAAGCTAAGAATATCGGATACTATACGGATCTTATGAATAAGGCCATTGAACTTGCATACTCTGATATTCGCGATATCGAAGCAATACATCAATTAGGCGAGGGCTGGGTTGCTGAAGAAACGTTAGCGATTGCTGTGTTCTGTGCTCTCAGGTATGAGAAAGACTTTGATAAAGCTGTCAGGTGCGCTGTTAACCATAATGGTGATAGTGATTCTACAGGTTCTGTAACAGGCAACATACTTGGAGCTTATATTGGCTACGAAGCTATTCCTCAGAAGTATAAAGATAACCTTGAATTGCAGGATGTTATTCTTTCTATCGCTGATGACCTATGTAACGACTGCCAAATGAGTGAACTAGGTTCGTATCGTGACGAAGTATGGATACAAAAGTATATAAAAGCAAGTTATAAAATGTAATCATCGAATGGAAAATACGGCTCAAACAGGAGGCATATATGCAAAAAGAATGTTCCTTTGAAAGATTGGATTTTTCAGATTTAGTTGTTGATTGCGTATATAAGGGTGGTCCTACATCTGATATGTCATCAGAACCATTCCATAAACTCATTCCACGTTGTGAAAATGCTGGTGGTTTCAGAAAAAAGCTCAGAGAAGATGGTTCAGGTAAATATGCTTATGTCGTGCTATATACTTCTATGGAAGAATTGGAATGGCCTGACTATCTTGATACTGAAACTGGAGTGTTCAGATATTATGGTGATAATCGTCAACCTGGTCGAGAAGTATGACAGGGGAGAGTACAGCCGCTTCTATGGCCAGTGCGGCTATTATGTTGAACGCCAAAGAGAACGCATTGTACATATCCCCGTAAAAGATACCGGCGGAAGAACCATTTATATTCCTGTCATCAAACGCGTTGGCGGTGAGATCTTCATGGTCAGGCATTACGGCATAAGCGGAAAGCAGTACTTCAAGCAGCTCGCTGCCCGAAAGTTAAGAAGGACCAATAGATTTGATGAGGATTCATATCTCCTGAAAGGCTCAAAATACAAGAAGGACTTTGATGTAGTCTGGAGCGTGACGTAAGGTTTTTGGGGTGTGGGCTAATTTACGTACCTAAAAGCGAAAAAGTGTTTTTAGGTACGTAATCTTTTCGAGTTTTATGCCTGACAAGGCTCACTTTTACGTACCTGAAAAGGGAAAACTGGTTTTAGGTACGTAAAATCTTGAAAATACAACCGCTGAAGAGAGTATTTTTACGTACCTATTTTGGAAAAATGCTCTTCAGGTACGTAAATTTCTGGGAATGAAGCTTTTTCGAAATCAATTACACCCGCAATTTACTTACCAAAATCAAAAAACTCGTTTTTAGTAAGTAAATATTCGAGCAAAAAGGCTTCCTACACTCGCAATTTACTTACCAAAATCAAAAAAACTCGTTTTTGGTAAGTAAATATTCGAGCAAAAAGGCTTCTTGCACCCTGCACTTTACTTACTAAAATCAGAAAACTCGTTTTTGGTAAGTAAATATTCGAGCAAAAGGCTTCTTGCACCCTGCACTTTACTTACTAAAATCAGAAAACTCGTTTTTGGTAAGTAAATATTCGAGCAAAAGGCTTCCTACACCCACAATTTACTTACCAAAATCAAAAAACTCATTTTCAGTAAGTAAATTCAAATTATCCACTTAAATTGCAACTTGTCCTTCCCGAAATGCAACTTGGACAGATTTGACTACGCGGCATATATGAGTTTGCTATAGTCGGGTCATTCAAGCAAGACAAGGAGTTTTCGGGAAATGAAAAAGAACAAGATCATCAAGGGATTAGGAATTACATTGGGCGTTATAGCATTCATTGGAGTAGCAGGTTCCATCGCTATGGGCGGATATGTATCAGACAGGATACTTCACCAGAATGAAGATAATGACACACATGACAACAGCATTAAGCAGCTCGAAGTCTGGGGATACGATACGGAAAAGTTTGAGAACACATATAAGGGGATTGAAGTAAGCGCAACAGCTGAAGACGGCAACACAGTACCCGGCACTTATTATGGAAACGGCAGTGACAAGTGCGTGATCCTGGTGCACGGCGCAGGCGGAGACAGGGTGTGCATGTATCCTCTCGCTGAGCTGTATCTGGAAGACGGATTTGACGTTATCTCGATCGATCAGAGAGGATGCGGCGAAAATGCTGATGACAGGGTTACGTTCGGAATCAATGAATCACTCGACGTTAAGGCGATGGTCAAGTTTGCAAGAGAAGAGATCAGGGCCGGCAAGGTCATCGTTCACGGCCAGTCCATGGGCGGCCAGACAGTTGCGATCTACGCATCAAACGTAACACCGGGCACAGCCGAGGCAGCAGACGCGGTGATCTGCGATTCACCCGTTCCCGGAATGGAACTCGTTCTCAAGGAAATGTTCGGTGACGGGGATACGGATTCATTCATGGCTAAATATCTTACAGGTACGAGCAAGATGTTCATGAAGGTTGCAAACGGCATTGATTATGATGACGGCGACACGATCAATGTGGTAAGAAATGACAATATTCCTACGATGATCATCGTATCCGACAGGGACGAGGTATGCCTGCCTGACCAGGTTGAAGAGATTTATGATAATATAGCTTGCGAAAATAAGGCCATCTACCATGCAGACAGCGCACACATCGAAGGTGTTATCGACGATCCTGATGCATACATGAACAGCGTGGAGAGCTTTCTTAACGGAGCCGAAATCTAATAAATGAAACTCAACCTTTACGAAGACAAGAATACTTCCAATGAACATATTGACGTGTATTACGCGAATATGCGTCCGGTCATAAGACAGATAATCGACACGGTCAACTCTGAGCGTCCCTCACTGCAGGGGCGCCCTGCTGATGAAGACCTGGATGACGGCGAAGAGATCCTGTTAGATCCCAGAGAGATCTACTATCTGGATCACATCGACCGTAAGCTTTTCGCATATACGAAGAACGGCGTTTTCCGTCTGATGAACACACTTGCAGCATGCGAAGAAATGCTTTGGAATTACAGCTTTGTACGCGTCTCGAAATCAAATCTCATCAACATCTACAAGATAAAGCAGTTAAAGCCTGACCTTAACATGAAGGTCTACGCGTCTTTCGATAACGGCGAGAGGATATGCATCAACAGAAGCTACAAGAAGAGCTTCAACGAGTATCTCCAGAGAATGAGGAGGATGAGCTGATGTTAGCCAGATTAAAACAGTATTTAGTTGAAGTCTGCTGCGTTTACGCGCTGGTCTCGGTCGCAGGAGCGGTCATAGATCAGATAGCAGGTTTCGAGACAAACAACATCAATGTCATGGTCATGTTCGGTTTATGTGTGATCGGTACATTTGTACTGTATCTTCATAAACTGTTCGATAATTTCAGCCCGCTCTTTATGATCGTCGTTCAGTATCTTGCCGCCTGTGGCATCAGTGCTCTGTTTATATGGATAGTGAGCTTTTTCGCCGGTCCCGTGACACCCCGCGGCTGGTTCGAACTCTGGCGTTCGTTTACGATACCCTATGTGATACTTGCAGCATTTTATTATTGGAGAGTTTTCTCCGAGACCAAAAAGCAGGATAAGCTGATCCAGGAGATAAAGGAAAACAACAAGGCCGAAAGCGTCTGACGGCGGGAAGGTTTTCGCTGTCAGATCATCGGATACTGAGTAGGATCCTGATTGGGGTCCAGAGCCGATTCCTGAGTAGGATCAAGAGTGGGGTCCTGAGTGGGATCAAGAGCTGGTTCCAGAGTTGGTTCCTGAGGCTGCCCGCTCTTATTTCCGAGATCAAAATGCGGAGGGAATCTTACTACCGTACCACAGTAAAGGCATGTTCCCGTAAGAGGCGTGTTGCCGTTATCGATGATGGTTTTGCCGCATCTGGGGCAGGGCATGGATGCTCTCATTGTGGGATTGAATGTCTCAGGTCTCGAAACGACTTCATCGATCTTGGCATTGATGCGCTCAGGATCGATGCCCTGTTCGACCATGATCTCCATCATTGCCTGAACCATTATCTTCAATCTTAAAATGTCGCTCTTAAGATCGGTAAGGTTTCTGTTTACTTCGGCAACTCTTTCGGAATTGCGAGCTTCCGCAGATGCGTTTTTATACTCGGCTCCGTAGTTGATGTGGCTATTAATTCTTGCCATTATTCTTTCCCCTTTTTCCATAAAGTGATAATTCAGTTTACCATAAACGAATCAATCCGTAGTACTGTTGGGCCCGTAACCTGTTTGTAGTATTCGTGCCATTTTATTCACTCAATATTGTTGTCGTTTTGATGCCATCTGGAAGATAATTTGAAACTCCAGGGGAATAACCTATACCCGAAATCAAAGGGTGACCATGTGGCCGCCCGAGAGATCAAAGGGGAAATAGGAATGGGAATCAAAGGCTGGTATATGGTAGAGAATGCCTCTGCTGGCAGGAGCTTGACCGCCGAAAAGAATTGCAGGGAAGTGGCCGCAAGACGCAGAGCGCCTGCAAAGTCTACAAGCGGTTACACCGAATTCAATGCTGTTGATAACGGCGTGAAACCCGGTATAAGGCCAGGCAACAGGGTTATGGTCAGAGATCTCGCTGCACATGATGCTGAGATTATCAAGACGGAGAGGCCTTCACGAAAAGTAGAGGCAGCAAAGGCTGAAAAGGCTGCACAAGCGCCCGCAAAACCAATCGCAAAGAAGAAAAAGAAGAGTGCCGCAGGTGCCGTTATCGGTACTATGGGAGTGCTCATCTTTGTTGCGGCAGCTGCAGCAGGCGGCTGGTATTATCTTGCCGATAAGCAGGGCAAAGACAATCTCAAAAAAGAAGTTGTCATCGAAGCCGGTTCGAGCATTAAGATTGAAGACTTCTTTTCGAATTGCCCTGTCGATGCGAAATTCATAACCGACGTATCAGATATCGATACGGATGTTCCTGCCGTATACCAGCTGACCATTTCTTATGAGAAGGCGTTCACGGAAGACGTGACGCTCAAGATCGAAGACCACACAGGTCCCGACGGAAAGGCGGTCTCACAGCGCGTATACACGACATGGAAAATGCCTGAAGCCGAAGAGTGCGTCGATGGTCTTTATGACCTGTCCGGAATAGCGATCGTTAAGTACGAGGAAGACACTCCGAAGTTTGAGAAGAGCGGCGAGTTTTCGGTGCCGGTAATCGTTACTGACATGTATGGAAATGATACAGTCATCAAGGTCCCGTTTACTGTTATCGACGACCGTGAAGCACCTGTGATCGAAGGCGTTCACGATATTGAGATCGAAGGTGATGCGTCGGAGATCGATCTGCTGGAAGGGATTTTCGCGTATGACGATTACGACCCCGAGCCGACGGTAAAGGTCAACGATTTTTCCGTCAATTACAAGAAGTCCGGCGAATACGAACTGACTTATTCTGCTTTCGATGAAGCAGGCAATGTGAGCAACGTAAATGCGACGATCAAGATTGTGCTTCCTGAGACTGAAAAAGACAAGAATAAGGACGCTGATAAGGATGCTTCATCTGATTCAGGCAGCTCTGATTCTTCAGGTTATTCTGGTTCGTCCTCAAGCGGTTCGTCTGATTCAGCTTACGAAGCGGCCGAAAATGTGATGAATTCCTTGTGGCGAGACAGCGATGTTGAGACCGCAAGAGCCATCTTCAAGTGGGTCCACTCGAACATCTCCTATCAGACGGTAAGCGATTACTTAAGTTATGAGGAAGCTGCGTACAGAGGCTTTACAAGAAGGAGTGGCGACTGCTATGTGTATTTCGCGTGCGCCAAGATGCTTCTTGACTGCGCCGGCATCCCCAACATGATGGTCGAGAGGTTCCCGGTTTACAGCAACGGTCACTACTGGAATCTCGTCCAGCTGGATGGCGAGTGGTACCACTGCGACGCGACCGTGTTCAGAGATCATCCCGCGATGTATTTCATGTGCACGGACGACGAGATCGATGACAGCCATCACTCGTTTAACGGCGCACTTTATCCTGAGCGTGCAGGCGGCTCATCTGAATATCAGGCAACGCCTACACCCGAACCGACGGAAACTCCAGAGCCGACGGAAACACCGGCACCCACGGATACACCCGTGCCGACTCCCACTGAAGAGCCGTCGGAAACAACAGAGCCTACAGAGACTTCGGAACCCTCTTACGATCCTGTAGCGACAGACGATCCCTACACCGGGCAAACAGATCCGGATTACACGAACCCTCCCGTAATCCAACCCGGTGAGGAGATCGGTCTTGCGCAAGATCAGTATGACGGGGTAAACGTCGAAGCTTGAACATAAAAACTGATATAATTGCTCCTGTAAGTTTTTTTACAGGAGTTTTTTATGTCTGGAATTTTCAAGAAAATCATCGCAGTTGTTTTAACTCTCACAGTCCTGATGGGCTTTACTGCGTGCAAGGCCAAAAGCAAAGTGAATGTGAATGCGCCTCAGGCTTCGATCACCGATGAGTGGACTTTTGATCACGCGCTGAAAAAGGGTGAAGAAGTTCCGAGATATCTCTTCGATAAAGACTCAACGCTCCCTCAGTTCACATCCGACGGCACGAACTTCACTTTCAATATTGTCCCTGGCAAAAACTATTCCGGCACGATCGAAAAGATCGACGACAGCAACTACGTTCTTTATAAAGACGGCTCACATGACAAGGCTTTACCGGCCACAATCGCCGGCAACTCCCTCACACTGTACGTAAGCGATGACACATATGTGGTGTATGTGGTGAAGAAGTAAGAGTGCTTGTTTTCGAGAGGTTAAAAATATATCTTGGGCCCTGCTTTCCGCGGGGCCTTTTTAACTTAAATAGTCTATAAACAGTTGATGGCTTCATTCAATTCACTTTTGAGGACAAGTCAAGATTTTAATTTCCCGATATGAGGACAACCATCATAAAAGATACTGTTTTGCCTTTTTGGTATTGTTATTCTGATCACATGGTTGATGAAGGTACAAATACACAAGAAAGGACGTGAATGTGATGTGTTGTAAGAAACAACATAATCCGGAAGATCTTCAAAGATTGCACGCACTTCGCCTCATCGACGATGACTTCATGACCATCTGTTTTGATGGTTATATTGAAGGCGTGGAGCTTCTGTTGAAGGTAATCCTGGACAGAGACGATCTGAAAGTCTCAGAAGTAAAGGCGCAGAAAGTTATTAAGAATCTCCATGGACGCGATCTCCGGCTGGACATTTATGCGACCGGCAAAGACGGAAAGAAATACAACATCGAGATTCAGAGAGCAGACAAAGGTGCCCACGAAAAACGAGCAAGATATCACTCAAGCATGGTTGATTCAGATATGCTGAACCCGGGTGATGATTTTACTGATCTTTGTGAGAACTATGTGATATTTATTACGGAAAACGATGTGCTTGGTTTGAATAAACCTATCTATCACATAGATCGCTTCATAAGAGAGGGTTATATGCAATTTAATGATGGTGAGCATATAATATACGTGAATGGATCAATAAAGAGTAATGATACGGCTCTTGGCAGATTAATGCGTGATTTTTATTGCACAGAAGCAAAAGATATGCATTACAAAGAGTTGGCGGAGAGGGTTAGACATTATAAGGAAACTGAGGAAGGAGTTGATAAAATGGGAAGCGTATTAGATGAAATGAGAAAAGAAGTTGCTGATAAAGCAGCTATAGACACAAGAATTGCGACTGCCAAAAAGATGATTGCTGATGGCTTATTATCGCTTGAGAAGATAGCTGATTATTCTGGCCTCTCACTTGAAAAAGTCAGGGAGCTTGCGGGCAATAAGTCAGCCTGACAGACAAACGCGACATACCTATAACAAGAGAGCCTTGCGAAATGCAGGGCTTTCTTGTTGTGTGATGAATTAGATTTGTTCCTGCTCGTTTTTTGCGTGAGGGATATTTACGACTGGAAGTTTTCGCGAGGTAAGACTATAGTTAAAGTCTATGAGAACAAAAGCAGCGATAATTGAAAGCATTATATTGGGTATCGGTGTACTGTTAAGTATCCAGGGAACAGCCAAAGCTGTCGGATACTCAGATTCATATATTCTTTATTTTTTGCTTGCTGCACTTGGCATTGTATTTATTGTTATTCTGATTTTACTTCGCAAAAAGAAACTTACATTCCTGCTTGGAATTGGTTTTATCATCGTTTATCTGTATGTTGCGGGATTTGGTTATATCGTGTGCGTTCAGAATGCTGCACGGATGAGGAGACTGGGATATTACGAAGGGAAAGCGATTGAGATTACCATCGGAGAAGACAGATATGTCTGGACAGGTGAAGCATATTACCGATCAGCTGATCTTGAACCTGTTGATGTACGTGATAAAGATGCTTCCATTACCATTGACGGCGAGCCAAGGAGTGTCAGTTTCGTATACGAAATGCCCGGCAATGATGACACCGTTTACTATGAAATTTATTCCGGTTCAACGGGCGATTATCTGGTGATGGATAAATCGTGAAGTTGAAGATAACGATCTGGTGCGTTTTAGAGAAGTACGTAAATCGTACAGTAAAATGAGTCAGATACTGTACGGTTTACGTATTTTGAGAAGAAAATACGTAATTCGTACAGTAACCGGAGTGAATTACTGTACGAAATAGGTACGGCAGTTACACCTGCTTCGCTAGATCATCAAGTATCACTTCGTTCGGCTTTCAGCTGTTCTTGAATGCCCGCCCCCCTCACTTAAGATGCCGGCAGTTGTTGATTATTTGGAGATTGTTTTGTTGCAATCATGGTTACGCCTATCACGGCATTTAACTTGTATGAAACCTCTCTTATATCAAAGGGGATCTCTTTGACATCGTGAGTGAATATGATGTCCAATTCCGGGACTAGTCCGGCGTTGGTGTAATTGTAATATTTGGTATTTGTGATCGCCAGGTATCTGGCGGAGTCTTTCATTCCGAAGTGTTCGTGGAATTTACAGTTATCAAGTTCAGGTATGTATATAACAAAATCGGGGTAAATGAATCCGGGTATTCCCTTGATGGAAACTTCGGGTTCGTATTTAAAAGGAATGTCGTTTTCCGTATAAAAGATTGCTATCTCGCGTTCGGCGGCAGAACGATAGTAAATCCCGTTAAAGGGGTAATCCAAAGGCTTCGGATGGTCTGTATTGGCATCGTTTTTCAGGCTGTCAAAATAAGCCTTATTCATTATGACTTTGGTGCTTTTATCAACGAATAATGTACGAATGACTTTATGTGATTCACATTCGGGGTAGGGGATGTCTTTATACTTGCTTTTCCAGACAGCCTCATAGTATTCAAGTTTTCTTTCGAGAGTTTCTTTGTATTGCATGATTTTGAGATACTTTTCTCCTGGTTCAGAATCCAGCAGATATCGATGTTTGCCGACAATTATTTTTTGAATAGGCTTTTTGTATTTGTTGAAGGTTTGCAGTTTTACATTAGGCAGCTGTTTAAGCTGCTTGCGGCAGAAGTCTATTTTGAGAGCCAGATACTCTTGCATAATGTGTTTGTTGATTACTTCCATTGCCTGATTATATCGGGAAATATTAATGAAAAAACCGACAAATACCGACAAAAGCTGACAAAAACCGACAAGTGAAAATGCCGGAAAATGCTGTTTTCGAGAGGAATAATAAAAGTAAATAATCTTATTACAATTTCCGCTTGGTTTCCGCTTATTCAAGTCTTTTCTTTGATGTTCTTGAGGCGTACAGTAATTCGTACAGTAAACGAAGGAAAATACTGTATGGATTACGTACTTTAAGCTGAAAATACGTAAATCGTACAGTAATTAGAGAGATTTACTGTACGATTTTGGTATTCAGATATTGGTGAGATATTCAGACGGAGCTATCACCAGTAATAGACGGCGTCGGTTAGCGCGCAGTATGTTTCGCCGTCATCTTCGAGAGTGTTGAATGTGCCTGTCACGTTGATCTCTGTTAATGCCGGCGGAAAATCATCGGGATAAACACAGTCGCCGGCGGGAATGAATTCGAGGCCCTGTGCGCAGCAGGCCATAGCGTCCTTGATGAGACATGCATAGTAGTACTGGTCCTTCTCCTCATCGTAATAGAAGACGAACTGGCCTTTCATCTTAACGGTCTTGCCGATGTAATCTTCAGGCGTGTAGACCATCGCAAAGACTTCGGCGTAGATCAGGTCGGCGTTATCTATTGTGAGGTCGACGTCGAACTCCTCATCAGATGATGTTTCGAAAAGAGAATCTGTAACCGTCGTTTCTTCGGACGAAAGAGAGGCGGTAGTTTCAGAAGAGATGCTGCTTTCTGAAGCTGCAATCTGCGACTCGATGACGTCTTTTGCTCCGGTGGGCTGGCCGGATACTCTGCTGACGGGCGAGGCTTTTTCGCATCCCGAAAAAAGGAGCAGGGAAACACACGACATAATGCAAATTGCTCTTTTCATAATGACCTCCATTCGAAAAACCCGGCATCCGCAAAGCGCGGGTGCCGGTCGTGATTCTCAGTTAAGTGCTTCCTTGAGCACTTCGTAATTGCTTTCCATTACGGAAATGTATGTTGTTCCGTTCTTAACGTCTGCCATGGTCGTTGTCTGCATGGAATCGAGAGTTAAGATCTTCTGGTCTTTGGTTGCCGTGTTGCTGATTATGGTCTCAGCGATCTTGTGTTCTTTGCCTTCGATCGTGATGACTGAAGTGAGCGAATTCTCGTCGACTTTTCCTGCAAGGAACATGATCGTCTCGAAGCTTGCTTCAGACTCTGCAGAGCACCCTACGAATGCCGCATAGTAAACGAGGCTGTAGTCGTCGATCAAGTATCTGAACGGGAACCTGTCTCCGAAAACGAGCACGTCTCTTGCTGCGGCATTTACCATGTCGGAATACTTTTTATCGAGTGCGTTGAACTTATCGATGTAAGCAGATGCGTTTGCGCGGTATGTTGCTGCATTGGCGGAATCTGCTTTCGCAATTGCTTCGGAAATGGCAACAACGAGAACTGATGCGTTCTTCAAAGAAAGCCAGACGTGCTCATCGTATTCGACTTCGCCTTCTTCGTGGTGGTGCTCGTGATCATGATCGTGTTCTTCATCATCGTGATCTTCGTCGTGATCATCATGGTCGTGATCTTCTTCGTGATCATGATCTTCGTCGTGCTCATGATCCTCATCTTCATCATGCTCGTGATCGTGATCATGTCCTTCCATGCCTTCGATGATCTCTTCTTCCTTGACGGCATTGCCGAGTTCATCCATGAGATTGATTACGACCATGTCCTTGTTGGTTGCTTCCTTGAGAACGTCGTCGACCCATTCGTCGGATTCTCCGCCGACATAAACGAATACGTCGCATGTGGAGATCTTAAGGATGTCGGATGCCGTGGGCTGGTAGCTGTGAAGGTCTGCTCCGTTATCGAGAAGCATGGTGACTTCGGCGTTTGCCGGGTTGTCGCCGAGGATGTTCATTACCCAGTCGTATTCAGGGAAGATGGTTGTTACTATCTGTAAGTTCTTGCTGTCTGCTGCGGGAGCATTGTTTGTGCTGCAGGCGGTGATGCAGCCTGCTGTTAATGAGAGTGCCGTAAATACGGATAAAAGCTTTTTCAAAATATATACCTCCGGTTTGAAAGAGGCCGAAAGACATTCTTCCGGTCTTGAATCTGTTTTCGAAAAGTGAGAGGTATATCAGATGTTCAGACGTATCTTGTCTGAGACGGGTGTTTCCCTGGTAAATACGGCGTTCGCGAAAACAACCGTGATAAGAAAGAAAACTGCATAAGTTGTAATGGCTGCATTGGCGCCTGTGCCTGATCCGGTGCGGACCAGGCGAAGAGCGTTGCCGCATGCTTCAAGGCACTCGCAGATGTGGCATTCTTCGCCGCAGCAGTTATGGTCTGATTCGAGTGTGACGTAGCTTATGGAAAACAGCATGACAAAGAGCAGCACCATTACGGTTAAGGATGCCGCGATCTTTCTGAATCCCGTTCTGCGTGAAGCGGTTGTCTTGTTTATCGGACGCAAACGCGCACACTTCTTTCTAATTCGAATTTGAGAACCGTTCTCAATTATAAGTCTGAACGGCACAAAGTCAAGGCCTCATGCATGACATGAGCCACAAACATTTATCCCGTAAAAGGTGGGAAGACAGCCTTGATTTGACAGCACCGGCTGTCACGCAGGTTGACAAATCATAAGTCCGTGATAACATATGAGCAGTTATTCATATGAATAGTTGCTCATATGTTGGAGGAGGCGCTTATGTTTTGGAGTAAGATTTCCGGAGTTTACGATCTGGTCGAAAATATCTATAACGGCAAGGCTAATGCGAGGACGACCGATTACGTCGCATCGCTGATGGACAAAGACGATAAGGTCCTGGAGTGCGCGTGCGGCACAGGAATGTTCAGCGTGAAGATCGCGCCCTGCGTAAAGAGCCTGACTGCAACAGACTTTGCTGACGGCATGCTCAAGCGGGCAAAGAAGAAGTGCAGCAAGTTCTCTAATGTCCTGATCGAGAGCGGCGACATAACAGCTCTCAAGTATGAAGACAACAGCTTCGATAAAGCCGTCGCGGCTAATGTGATCCATCTTCTGGACGATCCTAAGAAAGCGATCGATGAATTAAAAAGAGTCGTAAAGCCCGGCGGAACGATCGTAATCCCCACATACATACACTTCAACAGGAGTGTTGCCGCAGATGTTTTCAACAAGGCCGGTGCAGGCTTCAAAAGGCATTTCGATGAGGATACTTACAAAGAGTTTTTCAGAGAGCTCGGAGTCGGGAATGTGCGGTACAAAGTTTGTGAGGGCAGGATGAGCTGCGATGTCGCTGTTTTCGAGAACATATAGGCTTATGTGGTAGAATACGCTTTAAAAGAAGGCCTGGAACGGCCCGCGAGGCCCTAAACACATTGACTAGGTAGGATATAGATGTTACTCTACCTTCCAAATAAGAGATTATAATTAGTCTGTAATCGAGCTACTTAGAAAGCGAGCAAAGAAATGGAACAGAATTCGAGAGAAAAAGAGATAGCCAAGCTCGTCAGCAAGGTCATCGGAGATTATGACGGCGGCAAGAATATCGATGCCACGGATATCTTCAACAAGCCTGACAGGAACGAGATCATCGACATCGTAAACAATCTGTTTTTCGTAATGTATCCCGGTTATTTCAAGGACCGTACTTATAAGACCTACAACCTCAGAAATGAGCTCGCGGTAATGATCGAAGATATCTTCTACCGCCTTAACAAGCAGGTCTTTGTTGCGCTCGATTTCTGCAAGCTCAGAGGCTCCATGACTGAGGACGCGCGAAAAGAAGAGAGCTACCGCATCTGCAGCACATTCATCGAAAAGATCCCTCAGATCAGGGAATATGTTGAGTCCGACCTTCTTGCCACATACGACGGCGACCCTGCCGCAAGCAGCTTTGAAGAGATCATACTCGCATATCCGGGCATCATCGCGATCACGACCTACAGACTCGCGCACGAGCTCTATCTTTTGAACGTTCCCGTTATTCCAAGACTCATGACTGAGTTCGCGCATTCAAGAACGGGTATCGACATCCATCCGGGCGCTACGATCGGAAAACATTTCTTCATCGATCACGGCACGGGCATCGTAGTTGGTGAGACATCCATCATCGGCGAGAACGTCAAGATCTATCAGGGCGTTACTATCGGCGCTCTCTCAACAAGAGGCGGCCAGAAGCTTGCAGGCAAGAAGCGTCACCCGACCATCGAAGACAACGTAGTCATCTATGCCGGAGCTTCCATCCTCGGAGGCGAGACCACGATCGGCAGGAATTCCGTCATCGGCGGTAACACGTTCATCACGAGTTCCGTTCCTGCAGACACGAGAGTCAGCATCAAGAATCCTGAGATGGAATATTATTCTGCCGGCAAGAAGCACGTCAAAGAAGAGATCAAGCAGGACGAGGCCTGGTTCTACGTGATCTGAAATTTGCAATCTGAGATTTGCAACCAATCTCGTATTTGCATCAATGACAGCAGGGGCGGAAATCCACGACGGCTGCCCAGTTTTTCGCTCGGGAAACTGTGTAAAAACCTTGAAGGACGGTTGCTCATCATTTTGCTCAAAAAACCTGGAAGGCCGGCTGCCTATTTCGCTCGAAAACCTGGAAGGCCGGCTGCTCATCTTTTTGCTCATGTTTTTTGCTCGAAAAACTGTCCGAAAACCTGTTTTTTTGCAAAAATCAGTTTTTTGCTCATGTTTTTAGTGTGTTTTACATGAGCAAAAACCTGTACGGGGGAAAATTCCGCTCAAATATGCCCAGTTAAGCAACGGATCTATTTTTTCTTCGTAAGCGACTTTAATATGTCGATATATTCCGAAGTCAGGTGCGACGGATGGATCGACTGCGGCAGGATGTATCCTATCTCCATGTAGTCGTCGACCTTGAGTTTTTTTGCGATGATGTTCGGTCCGTTAAGTTCCTCGTTGATCACGCCGCTGCAGATCGTGTAACCGTCAAGACCTATGAGCATGTTAAAGAGCGTGGCGCGGTCGAGCACGACGAGTTCCTTGTCGCAGTCGACGGTGCTTAATATCTCTTCCGCGAAATAGAACGAGTTGTGGCTGCCCTGTTCGTAGGAAAGACGGGGATAGGGCTTTAAGTCTTCCAGAGTAAGATATTTCTTTTTGGCCAATGGTGAATTCTTGCCTATGAACACGTGCGGTTCTGCCTTGAAAAGAGGCGTGAAAGAAAGGTTATTGTCGCGCAGAGTTTTTCTTATAACTTCTTCATTGAATTTGTTGAGATAGAGAATGCCGATCTCGCTTCTTAAATGTGCGACGTCGTCGATGATGTTGAACGTCTGCGTCTCACGCATGTGGAATTCGTATTTGTCGGCGCCGCTCTTTTTGAGGAGTTCCACGAATGCTTCGACCGCGAAAGAATAGTGCTGCGCGGATACGAAAAACTTGAGCTTGCCGGATTCTTTTCCAGTGTAGCGCTCGTCGATGAGCTTTGCCTGCTCAAGGACCTGCCTTGCATAGCCCAGGAATTCCTCGCCTTCGGAGGTCAGCTTGATTCCCTTGTTTGATCTCATGAAGATCGTGATGTTGTATTCGGCCTCGAGTTCCCTGATGGCCGTCGTGAGGCTGGGCTGGGCGATGAAGAGCTTCTTTGCTGCAGCCGTTATGTTTCCTTCTTCTGCCACGGTGACAATGTACTGGAGCTGTTTTATGGTCATGGGAGCGGTTTCCTTTCGATAGGCGTTTTCTTGATTCTACTACTCGATATAGATTTTATCTATGGTTAAAAAGAGTTTTTATGTATTTTACCCATTGCTTCAATGGGAATATACTCCCATTCAATAAATCAACCGCAAATATGGGAGGCACAACATGAAAACATCAGTTATCGGTTATCCGAGAATAGGTAAAGACAGAGAGTTAAAGTTCGCATCAGAAAAGTTTTTCGCAGGCGGGATAGACGAGGCAGCTCTTCAGGCAGTAGCAAAGCAGATCAGAAAAGAAGATCTGCTCAAGCAGAAGGAAGCAGGGATCACTTATATCTCTTCCAACGATTTCTCCTTCTACGATAACGTACTTGATACGGCATTCCTCTTCAATGTTATCCCTCAGAGATATAAGGATCTGGGCCTTTCAGAGCTCGAGACATACTTTGCTCTCGCAAGAGGTTACCAGGGCGAAAAGGGCAACGTTAAGGCTCTCGCAATGAAGAAGTGGTTCAACACAAACTACCACTATCTCGTACCTGAGATCGACGACGATACAGAGATCAGGCTCGCCGGCACCAAGCCTGTTGATGAGTATAAGGAAGCAAGAGAATTAGGCGTTGATACAAAGGTTGCAATAGTTGGTCCCTTCACATTCCTGAAGCTCGCTAAATTTACAGGCGCAAAGAAGATTGCTGACGTATCAGGCAAGCTCACGGAAGAATATGTAAAGCTCGTATCTGTTCTTACTTCCAAGGGTGCAGATCTCATCGAATTCGATGAGCCTTATCTAGTAAGAGATCTGGACACTTCCGACATCGAGCTTTTTAAGAATATCTACGCTTCGATCCTTGCAAACAAGAACGGCGCGAAGATCCTGCTCCAGACTTATTTCGGCGATATCAGAGACATCTATGCTGAAGTGATCAAGCTTGATTTCGATCTCATCGGCATCGATTTTGTTGAAGGCAGAAAGTCATTAGAGCTCGTTAAGAGTTACGGTTTCCCTAAAGACAAGGTGCTCGTTGCAGGCCTTGTAAATGGTAAGAATATCTGGAGAAACGATTATAAGAAGACACTTTCCGCACTGAAGGAGATCGGCGTAGAGAATGTTGTTCTCGGCACATCATGCTCACTTCTCCACGTTCCTTACACGCTCGATAACGAGACCAAATTGTCTTACGATTATAAGAAGCATTTCGCATTCGCGGAAGAAAAACTCACAGAGCTTGCTGAGCTTGCTTCGATCGCAGGAACAGATTATGAGAACAGCGAAATATATAAGAAGAACCAAAGTCTTTTCGAAGGCCGCGTAAACAGTGAGGATAAGGAAGTCCAGGCAAAGGTTGCAGCTATTACTGACGCAGATTATGTAAGACTTCCCGTTTTCGAAGAGCGCGAAAAGATCCAGAAGCAGATCTTAAATCTTCCTTTGTTCCCGACAACAACGATCGGCTCTTTCCCGCAGACATCCGACGTAAGAAAGAACCGCCAGGAATTCAAGAAGGGCTTAAAGTCCAGGGAAGAGTACATTGAATTCAACAAGAAAAAGATCGCAGAGTGCATCAAGCTCCAGGAAGAGATCGGCCTCGACGTAATCGTGCACGGTGAGTTCGAGAGAAACGACATGGTCGAGTATTTCGGCGAGCACTTAAACGGATACCTCTTCACTGAGAAGGCATGGGTCCAGTCCTACGGTACAAGAAACGTCAAGCCGCCGATCATCTGGGGCGACGTATCAAGAAAAGAGGCTATCACCGTCGAGTGGTCAAAGTTTGCAAAGTCATGCACGAACAAGCCTGTTAAGGGCATGCTCACAGGTCCCGTTACGATCCTTAACTGGTCATTCCCGAGAGAAGACATCTCCATCAAGGAGAGCATCCTCCAGATTGCGCTTGCGATCAGAGATGAGGTCTTGGATCTTGAGGCGAACGGAATCAACATCATCCAGATCGATGAGGCGGCTCTCCGCGAGAAGCTCCCCTTAAGAAAGTCTGACTGGTACAGCGAGTATCTCGATTTTGCGATCCCTGCATTCAGACTCGTTCACAGCAAGGTGAGCCCCAAGACACAGATCCACACTCATATGTGCTACAGCGAGTTCACGGACATCATCCCGGCGATCGACGCGATGGATGCTGACGTAATCACATTCGAGGCATCACGTTCAGACCTCCAGATCCTTGATTCACTGAAGGAGAACAACTTCAAGACGGAAGTAGGTCCGGGCGTTTACGACATTCACAGCCCCCGTGTTCCTTCCGTTGAAGAGATCGTCGCAGCACTCACAAAGATGAGAGAGAAGATCGAAGATTCAAAGCTCTGGGTCAACCCCGACTGCGGTCTTAAGACAAGAGGAAACGAAGAAACAGTTAAGAGCCTTACCAATTTGGTTGCGGCTGCAAAACAGATCAGAGGATAAGTCATGAAGGTATCACAGGTTTACAAAAAGAAGAGAAGTCTCTCATTCGAGATATTCCCGCCCAAGAAAGACCAGGAGCTCTCCAACATCGATGAGACTTTAGGTGTTCTCGCTGAGCTCAATCCTGACTTCATCAGTGTCACGTTCGGCGCCGGCGGATCTTCCAATTGCAACCGCACCATTGAGCTCGCAAAGAAGATCAAGTACGAGTACAAGATCGAACCTGTGGTACACCTCACATGCCTGCATTACGACAGGAATGAGATCGATTCGTTTGCCCGTGTTCTTAAGGACGAAGGCATTGAGAACGTCCTGGCTCTCCGCGGCGATGCGAACCCCAACGTTCCCGCCAAGAATGACTTCAGGCATTCTTCGGATCTGATCTCATATCTTAAAGACAGGAATGATTTCTGCTTTTTGGGCGCATGCTATCCGGAGTGCCATCCCGAATCCTCCGGAGTCGTAAGCGAGATCAAGAGCCTCAAGAAAAAGGTCGATGCAGGCGCTGAAGTTCTGCTCTCACAGCTCTTTTTCGACAACGAGATCTTCTACCGCTTCCACGATGAGTGCAAGATCGCCGACATCGACGTGCCCGTGATCCCCGGCGTAATGCCCGTCATCAATGCGGCGCAGATCAAGCGCATGGTATCCATGTGCAATGCCTCGTTCCCGCGCCGCTTTCAGAAGATCATCTCGCGCTACGAGGACAACAAAGATGCGCTTTTCGATGCCGGCATGTCATATTGCTTAAGCCAGATAATCGACCTGCTCGTCAGTGACATCAGCGGCATCCACCTCTACACGATGAACAACCCGCTGGTCGCAAGAAGGATCTGCGAGGGAATAAAGAATATCGTTTGATTTAATTGAGGCTGTCACATTGGCAGCCTTTTAATTTGTGCTTTACTTACTGAAAATGAATTTTTGGATTTTGGTAAGTAAAATATCCGCTTTCCCGGTGTTGCTTTTCGAGATTTTACTTACCATATTTAAGTTTTTCATTTTTGGTAAGTAAATTGTACTCTTTTGGGGTCAGGATTTTCAGAATTTTACTTACTAAAAATCGATTTTCTGATTCTGGTAAGTAAATAATTCTCTCATGAGTGCTTTTTGGCCCAAATTTTACTTACCAAAATCGAGTTTTTCGATTCTAGTAAGTAATGCCCCAATATTTACGTACCTAAAGAGCATTTTCCCGAAATAGGTACGTAATTTCAAAGCAAGTATCACAGGATATACGTACCTGAAAGCTGTTTTTCCTTTTTAGGTACGTAAATTGATGCTTCATGCACTTCGAAAATGCATAATCAGGAGAAAATTTACGTACCTGAGAAGGCTTTTTCGCATATAGGTACGTAATTGCAGAGTGATAGCCCCAATTTTTACGTACCTGAGAAGGCTTTTTCGCATATAGGTACGTAATTGCAGAGTGATAGCCCCAATATTTACGTACCTAAAGAGCATTTTTTCGAAATAGGTACGTAAAATGCTCTGAACTGCGCGAAAAAGAAGCCCCATAATCCCAATTAAGAAACATGTAAGAATTGAGCAAGGAACCCGTAAAGTCTTCGCGGATGGCAACTTGTATATTGAGTACAACAAAGCAATCCAGGAGGCCGGTATGGTGTTGAAGGAAAACAGAGTATTAAAGTCAGTTATCGTGTTCGTTATCTGCCTTATCGTTCATGCGGCAGAGGTATTCTTCATAAGAACGGACGAGACGGTATTTGCAGAGTGCTTTATCAATAAAGTCTTTGGGATCGTAATGCTCTTTGTTCTCCTTAAGCTGTGGGGACGCAAGTGGAGTGACATCGGATTTAAGAAGGCGAGGCTCATTCCGGACTGCGTTAAGGGTTTTCTGATCTGCGCGCTCTTTTATTCGATTGGATTTGCGGCTGAGTTCATTATTCTCAAGGCATCGGGCAACCCCGGCCACATCGAGTTCTTCGTGACGGGATTCTCGCTCACGGGGAACGTCGTAAAGCAGACCGGAATCGGCTATGTGCTCATGTGCATCGGATTTAATATCATCAATGTTTGGATGGAAGAGGGTCTTTTCAGAGGTTTTTACATCACATATCTCAAGGAACGCATCACACCCCGCAAAGCCCTTCTCATTGCTGCATTCCTGTTCGGTTTATGGCACCTTGTAACACCGTTACGAAGCGTAATTGACGGCGAAATGACGCTCCCGGCATTCGTTGTGATGAGCATCGGTTATGTAGTTCTCTCGGCACTCATGGGAATCAAGTGGGGACTTCTTTACGAGCAGTCGGGATCTGTCTGGATCGGACTTGCAGACCACTTTTTCAATAACTGCGTGGTTACGAATCTCCTTCATGTCGTAACGGATACCGGCGTTGATGAGTATCAGATCATGAGAGTTCTGATCGGCGAGCTTACATCATTTGCTGCAGTGGTCATTTACGTAAAGGTTAAGAAGAGCAAGGCGGCTAAAGCTATCGCATGCACGGCATCCTGACCGCGACACCCTAAATACGTCACCATAATCACGGCATCCTGATACTGTAATGTATAATTGGTTTGTAACCAATCAGACAACGCCACCGCAATCCTACATTACAAACCATGAACCGACTTATTGGAAAAACTGCAATTGTAACGGGCGCCAACTCAGGCATGGGTATGGCGACTGCAAGAGCACTTTTGGATGAAGGTGCGACGGTCATTATGCTGTGCCGCAGCGAAAAGCGCGGCAAAGAAGCTTACAAAAAGCTTTTGGAAGACGGTAATTGCAGGACTTATCTTATCCTGGCAGATCTTGGCGATTACGACTCTATCAGAAACTTCACAAAGCAGGTGAAAGAGCGTTTCGATAAGATCGATATCCTTGTCAACAACGCAGGTTTTATTTCGCTGGACAGGCAGGAGACCAAGGAAGGTCTTGAAAGGCAGTTCGGCATAAACCACGTGGGACATTTCCTCCTGACTACCGAACTTCTGGATATGATGGGCGAAGGCTCACGAATAGTAAATGTCGCGTCAGGTGCGCACAAGACGGGAAAGATACATTTCGACGACATAAATCTCCACAAAGGATTTAATGTATTCAAGGCATATTCGCAGAGCAAGCTTGCCAACGTGCTTTTCACGAGGGAGCTTGCACGGCGCGTGAAAGACAGGGGGATTACGGTCAACTGCTGCCATCCCGGTGCAGTAGCGACCAATATCGGGATCGACCGTGAGACAGGGTTCGGAAAGACAGTCACAAAGCTTCTCAAGCCGTTTTTCCAGACGCCTGAGCAGGGAGCCGCGACAGCAATCTTTCTTGCTACGGATGAATCGGTAAAGGGCATTACGGGCGAGTATTTTTATAAGTGTAAGATTGCCAAGTCTTCAAAGCGTTCGAAGGATATGGAACTTGCGAAGAGGCTTTTCGAATTCAGCGAGCAGCTTGTGCAACAGAAGCCCGGTTCAACAAACGGCTGACGCTAACTGTATTTATAATATTAAGCCAAAAGGGAGAGGGCGTTATGAAAACATACAGTATCAGGAAAATCAGCAGCATTGCTTTGGCATCATGCATATTGGTGTCTTTAACGGGATGCCCCCTGCATATGCCTGTTTCCAAGCCGACCATTGATCAGGATACGGCAGAAGAAGATCTCAGGGATGAGATAAAGGTAACCGATTGGAACGGCGAAGTTCCGGACGGCATGGAAATAATGTATGTCTGCAACAGAACTATCCGTTTGGACTATGAGCAACACAGAGATGAAAAATTATATGAGCACGATGGTTTTGGCCGTGTGACTGCCACTGTCTCGGTCGAGGAGAAAGGCACAAAAAGATTGCAATTAACCTATAACGATGATGGAACGATAGCCGAGAAGGAGTATGTTAAGGACGGCAATTTCACGGGTTACCAGTTACCTGATTACACAACGGAATACACATATAACGATAAGGGACAATTAACTGCATACTCTAAAGTGATGATAAATCTTAGCGGCAACGAAACGAAAAAAGCTGTTGAATTCGAGTATGAGAACGGCCATCTGGTTCGAAGCGACAGCATGGAAGACAACATAGACGACATGGAATACGATTATAATTTCGACACACTGCCTTACTATGAATTTGTTGTTGAAGTTGATGACACGGATGCTGATTATACCGTCATTAAGAACTATTACGATGAGAATAATCTCCTGACTGCCAGCGAAAAAGGGGAAATCAGGACGGATTACGAATACGAAAACGGTGTGCTTACCGGATGGAGCCAAACGAACAATAATAACTCTGTAAATTACTATAATGCCGAAGGCACGTTGCTATCTAATGTAAACAGTAAAGGTGAGTTAACACTCCGCAATACGTTAAATGACCATGGCGACATAATCCTTTATGAGTCATGGAAAGACGGAAAACTTAAGGCAAAGTACAGCTCTGAATATGAATACGATTCCGACGGGAACATTGTAACTGAAGTAAAGGAGTACTGGTCGAAAAAGGATGATGGCGGGGAACACAGTTTCACTTCTGTTGACACATATGAGTATGACGAACACGGTCTGTTGATCTCAGAAGTTAACATGATCGATGAGAAATTTATGAGCATGACGGTCTATTCATACGAAGCGATCCTCGTGCCGCAGACATAAATATTCACACAAAACTCACACATTGCGGCATCATCAGGGCATATCCGCATGTTATAATCGTTCATACAAGTTAAGGGAACTGATTAAGAAAAACGGTTATTCGGGCAAAGCCTTTTACCGATCTGAACCGCAGGAGAATATATGCGCAAGGACCAGGAAGCTTTCAGACAGGTTGCCACCGCTTTGGCGACTCACTTCGACGGTTTATATTATGTGGACATTGAGACGGGCAACTATGTTGAGTTCGTCCCGATCAGCCTGCTTAAAGAACAGGGGCTTCCTTCCAGCGGCAAGGACTTTTTCAAGGATGCTGCCAAGTGCGCAAAGAAGTGCGTGCACCCGGAAGATCTTGAGCAGGCCCTTTCTTTCCTTAACAAAGGCAATATGATCTCGTATTTCAAAAATAACGACACTCACGCAGCGGAATACAGGATAATAACGGGCGGCGAGATCATTCACTTAAGATATGTTGAATTTCTAAGCGACGATAAAAAGCACATCGTATTCTGCTGCAGGAACGTTGAGACCGAATACAGGCTTCAGGAAGAGCAGAGAAGAAATCTCGCATCTGCCGAGCTCCTGGCAAGACTTGATGATCTCACGGGCATCCGCAACAAGAATGCTTTCAAAGAACACGTCAAGATGATCGATAAGTCGATCAAGTCAGGCAATGAGGTAAGTCCGTTCGGTGTTGTAATGTGCGATGTCAACGACCTCAAACGCATGAACGATACCAGAGGTCACAGCTACGGCGACGAGGTGCTGCAGGGCGCCAGCCGCATGATCTGCGAAGTATTCAAGCACAGTCCCGTTTTCAGGATCGGAGGCGACGAGTTCGTCGTATTCCTGAGCGGAAGCGATTACAAGCAGCGCGAGAAGCTCGTGAAAAGATTCAAGCTGATGACCGAGGCAAACAGGATATCGCGTTCCGGCCCCATCGTGGCGTGCGGAATGGCAATCTACCACGAGGGCAGGGACGAGAACTTCAATTCTGTGTTCAAGCGCGCTGACCAGAAGATGTATAAGAACAAGAGCAAGATCAAGTCAACGAAGATGATCGAGGACGTTAAGAAGTTCAAGAGCATCAAGACGCCCATCCCTGAAGAAAGGAAACGCTTACTCGATGCACTTTTCGGGGCGCTCTGCACGGTTGCTGATGGCAGCTATATCTTCCTCAATGACATGAGATACGATTTCTCAAGATGGTCCATAACGCTTGTTAATGACTTCGGCCTGGAGTCTGAATACATGTACCATGCCGACAGCATCTGGAGCAAGTTCATCCATCCTGATGATGCAGAGGCCTGCAAAAAGGCGGCTGAAGGCATCATTGGCGAAAACGGAGGCTTTGAGGCCTTCTATTACCGTGCGCGCAAAGCCGACGGCTCTTATGTGATCCTCTCTACCCGCGGCTTTGTCCTTTACGACAGCAAGGGCAAGCCGGAGTATTTCGGAGGCATCATTGTCCCTGACAATAGCGGAAACTGATATCACTCTGCTTCTTTTTTATCCGCTTTGTACTTCCTGAGCTGATAAACAAATGAGAGGATTCCTCCCATTCCGGCGCAGCCGAGGCCGATGCTGAGGGGGAGGTTTGTTGCCAGGTTTCCGAACATTGAGATGAGGATACATACAATTGCTGTGATTCCGAGAATGCCCTCAACTACTGTGAATAAAATTGTTGTTGTCTTTTTCATTTTGTGTGTTCTCCTTTGCGGTTGTCATGGCCTGATATTAGCCCCGGCCAGGCCCGGCTTAAAGGACACAAACTGTCTCAAACCCTTGAAAACATTGGATGGGACACGGTATGTCCCATGAGACATGACTCATCACTGAACGTAAACGATCGCGGTCTTTTTACATGAGGAGATTATCTTCAGGATCGACCCGTATATTTCACCGATACAATAGATGTAGACAGGTATCTCAACGTGCCCGATGAATACAAGGCACAAAACGACCTGTGCAAGATTTCCGAAGAACTGGGCAAAGTCTATCTTCCAGCCTGGATTGCCGTCTTTCTTGTTGCCCACGGTCCTTATTATGTTTACTACCGCTGCCACCAGGTGTATTGCGACGACGTAGACAATCATTATCGCCTGCGGTTCATCTACCAGCATGGTCACGAAAACACCGAAGTCGAAAAGGAAGAGACCTACTAAAAGCACGCGCTTGCCGCCGACCATGTGGTTTGCCTGGGTCATGTAGTAGAAGAGATACTTCAATCCGCGTCCCATGAGCATAAAACCTACAAAGATCGCTATGAGCAGGAAGGCGATATCCGGCACCAGCATCAGGATCAGCGCGCCCAGGATATTCAGTACCGCCAGTATTATGTTCCACACGCGTCTTGTCTTACTCATGCTTCACACCTCTGCTTTCCCTGACGATCTTGAAGTAGTCCCTGATGCCCGCAAAGCCCTTTTTGCTATACTCGATCGAGAACCCCGCAAGGAGGTTGCCGGAGCGGAAGATCTTGTTGGTGATCATGCTCTTCTGCGACAAAGACGCGATTATGTATTTTCCTAAGAACGTGCCGTCGCGGTCTTCGGGCAGTGCGTTCTTATATTGATTCACGTGGGTGTTAACGTCAAAATCAGGTATTTCTTTGCCCGAAAGCTCTTCGCCGAATGCTTTCCAGCCGGCTGATGCGTCTTCCTGACGTTTGGTGAGGATAGCCATTATCCTTTCTTCGTAAGGTGCAATTGCTTCCTCGTCGTATGTGTCCAGCTCGAAAACTTCCACCTCGCCTCTTAAATACTTCATCGCATAGATCATCTGGCAGAAAGCCTTGCGGTAGTCGGAGGGATTGTCCTTAATGCACTCCCTGTAGTTGTCCCATGCGGGCATGTATTTATAGCGGATATAGCTGTAGTCGGGCAGGTGTCCGGCGTGACCGTGGCCTAAGTTCAGGATGTTAGTCTCGCCGAGGTTAAAGACTGTGCTGTTAAAGACCGCGTTTTCGATGTCGTCAGAAGCGCCCGGGCTGTGCTTGAATGAGATCGGCCTCACGCTGCCGTCTTCCATGATCTCAGAGAAGTTATTGTCCGTGTTGTTTATTACCAGCGAAGGCGTACCCGCAAAATTATAGTGCGCCCAGGTGTCGGCCAGGATGTGCATCGCGATGCCGGCTGCCTGGATGCTCCTGTCTTTTGCAAGCTCGACCGTGTCTTTTAAGAGCCGGCCGTTGGGACCGCAGATCAGGCGGTACTTGTTTCTGTACGTCCTTGTGGAGTGAGGCACTTCGGCATAAAGGTCCTTGGGAAGGAAGTGGAACGAAGACCAGATCCTCGTGATGTCCTGGATGGCGGTTATGTCAGATTTCAGGTCGACAAGTTCAGCCTGGGACTGGCTTGTAGCGGCGTGTACAGTTGCCGAAATCGACTTAAGGAAGGTCTTTGTAAGGCAGTCGACCATCTGTGCGCTGTAGCACAGGTCGAGCGAATCCTTGTGGGAGTATCCTGCAAGGTAAGCCGCGCAGTATGTCGCATAGTAGTGGAAATCAGCCTGCACTAAGCTTACCCTCCTTTAATTTTTTCCTGTATCTTTTTACGCTTATTCCGGCCAGGAAAACTTCGATGGTCATCGCGGCCGACGTAAGTTCCATGAATACCGACAGGTACGTGTCTATAAAATCGCCGTTCATGTCTATGATGTCAGGCACGACGATGAATATCGAGAATGCGGATTCGAGAATGAGCCAGACGCACCAGACAAGATAGCCTTTCCCGGCCTTTTTGCCCGTGCCTTCATACCGCGCGCGAAGTCCCGTATACAGTCTTATGAAGACATCTACGGCCAACGTCAGCATTAAGATTATCATTACGAATGTCATGCCTATTGGTCCGAATTCAGCTACATCTTTTTCATCGAAGAGTTCGACGCCGAAGATCAGGCACATCGCGATCTTGATTATGGTCCAGAAGCCATACAAAATGACGCCCGTTCCCAAAATAACGAGTGTATTGCAATTCCTTCTGTACTTTACTGATTCCAGGCCGTTCGCCGGAAGATTCTCATTTACCACGTGTCAGATCTCCGTTCAGACTACGAGAATTATACTCTAAATCAACACTAACACCCCAATGTGTTGTTTTAGCGACATTTTGTTTAAACATTGAAGATTGTTTGGGGAGCTTATGCAGATGATAATGAGGCCGTCAAACAAATATAAGCTGAAGCCAAATGGCCCGGCCGCGAAAACTGCAGAGTAGCGGCAGAGGGGTAAAGGTTTAACAGACTAATATGTGTTTTTTCGAAAACATGGAGATAAAGGAAAAGAAAAATGAACAGCCCAATCAAGAAGAACGGGGATACAAAAACTCAGTATGTAATGCATGAGCTGGCAATAGACGACCTGGAGAAGGTCGCAGGAGGAACCGGCGGGGAAATTGAAATTAAGGAAAGATTTTCCTTTAAGCCGCTTAAAACCGTGATCATCTCATGCATTCATGTCATAAAGAGAGCTTCGGGAGTGTAAGGGGCTGAGAAGATCAGCCCCATCACTTCTGATGCACATCAGCTAAGGACAAAATTTACCTGTTTCCGTTATGTTTCCTCATTAATTTGTCCTGCGTTTTACAACAGATTCGGTGACGTCGGTGATAACGAGGTCACCGTTTTGACTGTATACGTCGATCGTGAGTTCAACCTTTCCGTTTCTTTCATTTCTCACTGCAAGATCCGTGATGGTTGCTTTTCCTGTCAGTACGTCACCTGCGAAAACGGGTTTGAACCATTCCATTTTCGTGGACTTTCCTGCAATCAGCTCGTCAGCAAAAAAATCTATCTTGAGATAATTTGCCCACACTGCAAGAAAGCTCATTACGCCGGGCGCGATAAGCTGCCCGAAAGGTGTGGTCTTCGCATATTCCTCATCGGTGTGAAGAGGGATGTTGTCGTATTCTTTTGCAAATGCGATCATCTTATCTTTTTCTATCGTAACGGGCTCAATGTCTGCGGACATTCCAATGTTAAATTCTTCGAAATACATTTTGTCTCCTTTGTCTGCTGTCAGATACATTCGTAATATCAGCAGATATCTTAACAGATTTATCCTGAAATATTGTCCCCATAACAGAAGCGGCATTCTGATAGACTAAAGGTGAAATAATAACCGGAGTGTTACTTGATGGACAGGGTCTACGTCGCTATCGATCTTAAATCTTTCTACGCAAGCGTTGAGTGCGTGGAAAGAAAGCTTGACCCGCTCAGCGTAAATCTTGTTGTTGCAGACCCCACGAGGACTGACAAGACGATCTGTCTTGCGGTATCGCCATCGCTTAAAAGCTACGGCATTCCCGGCAGAGCCAGGCTTTTTGAAGTAAACCAGAGGGTCGAGCAGGTAAATAACGACAGGCGTTACAAGGCTCCCGGCAGGAGGCTTACCGGCAAGAGCTACTGGAGCACGGAGCTTAACAATCACCCGGAAGTCGCAGTCGATTTCATCATCGCCCCGCCGCAGATGGCCAAATACATGAAGGTCAGCGCAAAGATCTACGGCACTTACTTGAAGTATGTCGCACCTGAAGACATCTTTGCTTATTCGATCGATGAGGTCTTCATAGACGCTACGAATTACTTAAATCTCTATAACGTCAATTCGCACGATTTTGCGAGGATGCTGATAAAAGACGTCCTGCACACCACGGGCATTACCGCGACGGCAGGCATCGGTCCAAACATGTTCCTCTGCAAGGTCGCGATGGACATCGTCGCCAAGCACATTCCTGCAGATAACGACGGCGTAAGAGTCGCCGAACTTACTGAGCAGTCCTACAGGGAGGAGCTGTGGTCGCACACGCCACTCACCGATTTCTGGAGAGTAGGCAGAGGCACTGCCGCAAGGATAGAAAAGTTAGGCCTATACACGATGGGTGACATCGCTAAATGTTCCACGAACAGACAGCACATAGGCCAGCTTTACAAAGTGCTGGGCAAGAATGCCGAACTCCTGATCGACCATGCGTGGGGCATCGAGCCGACCACTATCGCTGATGTAAAAGAATACAGCCCTGACAACAACAGCTTATCGACCGGCCAGGTCCTCAAAGAACCGACGGACTACGATACGACAAGGCTCATCATGTGGGAGATGGCAGATGCCCTGTCACTTGACCTGGTCGAAAAGGGCGTGGTCACGAACCAGCTCGTCATCATGATCGGTTACGACAAAGAGAGTCTTTCGAGCGGCAAATACATGGGCGATGTCGTTGTGGACTACTACGGCAGGGAAGTGCCGAAGCATGCGCACGGCACCATCAATCTCGATAAGCATACCTCATCTACGAAGATAATCACCGAAGCCGTAATGAAGCTTTTCGACGCCATTGCAGATCCTGATCTTTTATCAAGACGTTTGGGCATCGCGGCATGCAATGTCATAAGCGAGGAAGACATTCCAAGAGAAGAAAAATACGAGCAGATGAGCATTTTCGATCTTGCTAAGACTCCGGAAGACAAGAAAGAGACCGAAGAGAAACTTGCAAAGGAGAGAGCGCTCCAGGAAGCGATGCTCGAGCTCAAGCACAAGTACGGAAAGAATGCCGTTGTTAAGGCCAAGAACCTCAACAAGGGCGGCACGGCGATGGAACGCAATGAACAGATAGGCGGACACAAGGCATGAGAAATTACGACGACATAATCAACCTTTCGAGGCCTCAGTATCACGACCTTCCGCCGATGTCCATACACGACAGGGCAGCGCAGTTCTCGCCCTTTGCGGCCCTCGTCGGATACGATGCGGCAGTCGAAGAGACGGCGCGCCTCACGGACAGCCGACGCGAGATGGAAGAAGATGAGATAAACGAACTGAACCGTCAGTTATCTGAACTTAACAAGAGGCTCTCAGAGCGCCCAAGGATAAGAGTCACGTACTTCATCCGCGACAGGAAAAAAGAGGGCGGAAGATATGCATCAAAGATCGGAAATGCCAGAACGATAGATCAGGCAGAAAACAGGATAATCTTCACGGACGGCGAAACCGTACCCGTTAAGGACATGTACAGCGTCGTGTTTATCGAAGAGTGATCACTGGATCGCTATGACAGTCTTGCCGATCTCATCGATGAAGACAGTGCCGTCCAGATAGCTCAGCGAAGAGAAATCGTTATATGCATAGAACGTAGCCGTTGCGCGGTAGTAGTTGCCGTAGAAAGGCTCGTCGATCTGAATGCTCATGGCCTCCACGCCGTTTACCCTGACAATGATCGTGAAGAAGTTTTCGACATGATCTTCAAAAAGCGGATAGTAGTTCTCATAGACATCCACCGGAATGTTTTGAAGTGTATTCTTGTCGGTATAGTCAGTGTCGTAATAGACCTTGCCGATCCTGTATTTGGCAGTGGGGAAGAATTCTGTGTAGTCGTCGCCGTAGTGGTAATCTCCCAGATCGGCGCCGTCGAAATATGCTTCAAAATGCATATTTGAAGGCAGATGGTATTTGTCATCAAGATAGTTGTTAAAATCTTCGCTGAATCCTTCTGAACTCCAGTTGATGCAGTTTTCAAGATTATCCTGATAACGGCCTTTGTATTCGCTGTAACTAAGGTCGAAGGTTTTCCCTTTTGGAAGTATTGGCGTCGATATCTCGTAGTTGGGATAATCTTTGTCAAACTCATCCATACGGATCTTCGCCTCGCGTGCTGCAGTCTCGCCGTATGTGTCTTTCAGGTAAGCCCTTATTGATGCACTGTCGACGAGAGTTTTTGTCTGGCATCTGATGGCCCAGAAAATGCATGGTGATTCAACGAAAAGAAGCACGGCAAGAATAAAGATGCCGGTACCTTTTTTAAGTTTCTTATCCTTTGATCTGGCTATATATGCGATGCCGAATACTAATTCATAGAGGAAGCACACAGGGATGACCGGAATAACACAGAGCCAGAGAGCTACGTAGAGCTCTGCATCAAGGCCGTAGATCATGGGTCCGCCCAAAAGGCCTTCGTGCGTGCCGGCAAATCCAAAACAACCGACAAAGATCCATACTAAGAAGGATGCAAAAAAGAAAAAGCATCCGATGAATCCCCAAACCACTTTTGCAGCACTCTTTTTGTCTTCGCTCATTGCCTTTACCTCTCAAACAAAACCCGAAACGACGATTAGTTTGACTATCAAACTATTTGCGGAAATAATATCACGGATTTTTGACACAAACAACAGGTTTCGTTTAATGCCGCGAAATTCTCACATATCACAAGGTTTTCTTTTTCTGTTAATATATGGCAAGGATAGGTATTTTCGAGAGATCACGGGGATAGATCAATGAAAAAACAGATATCAATGACTTTAGCGGTAATTATTTTCGCTGCATCACTTTCAGCTTGTACCAAACCGGTAATAGCTACGACAACAGAAGATGAAACTGAAGAGACGACCGTGGACGATTGCGGCATCATGATGTATGTCTATGTCGGTGACGAAGCACACATCGACGATTATGTCTTCATCGGAATAACGGTTCCCAAGTGATCACTTAAGAAATTTTCTTAAAGTCTTTTCATCACACTCAAAGTGTTTTCTTATCTGCTTTTCGATCGCGAAAAGTGACTCTTCGGGTGACTCTTTATATCGTCCCGTAACGTGCTTATATCCCCACAAATATTCAGGCGGCGTCATTATAGCGACAGCCCATCCGTACTCGACGCCTTTTTTATTCTGGCGCGGCTTGAAATCCTTAACGACCAGATATGTCTGCATCTGAAGTTTTGATAACACGCCTTCGAAATTCTTTTCTCCGCCTTTGCCGAATCCGGCCTTCTCTTTCATCTCATGCGTATACAGTTCAGGCGACAAACCCAAAGCGGGAAGGGCAGATACCTTTACGTCCCACATGTCGACTCCGGAAGGCACGAAAAGATCCATCAGGAGCTTTTCACGATAACCGGCTTTGCCTTCATCGTAGAGCGCATCAAAGTCGTAACCCGAACGTCTGAAATTCACAAAATAAGGAAACCATTTCTTTGAGATAAAACCTGCTTTGTTCCCGAAAAATTTTCCGTAAGCAACTTTGCCCGTGCGTGCAAGAACGCCTCTCCATTCCCACGGATCGACATCTTCATCACCGCACCACCAATACGAAGGACAAGTCATTTCCTCAACTGAAAAACCCGGAACGGAATTACTGAACAACGGAAGAAAACCGACCTTATCAATAACGGATAAGAGTTCACTACTACTGTGAATGCAGCCCTCATCTTCCCAGTCGAGACCATTCATGTACCACTGTCCGTCGATTACTTCCATAGTTGTCTTCTCTACACATTGTTTTGATGAAAATAATTATACATTGAATCTCGCATCGAATGTAGAAACAATCAATCGAAGACAATCTTTCAATCTTTCGAATCGGAGTCTGAGTTTTCAGTCCGATTAATGTAATGTCACTTGAAATCTGCCCTAGTATAATTAAATCAGGTAGAGGCGGTACATTGGATTTCGGAGGTGCATATTATGTGTTTCTTTGGATTATTCAGTTCACGTTCTGAAGAGAAGATCAACGAGCGCGAGAGAAGATGGCGCGAAGAAGAACTCGAAGAAGAATACGATGAGATCGACGGCATCGATGATGCAGATTACTGAAATTTTCGAACAACAATTTATCAAAAAAGAACAGCCCGGGATCACTCCCGGGCTGCTCTCTTAAAGGAATAAATATGAGGTTCCTTCAGTTAGTTCTTAGAAAAGATTTACGCTCTTTCCGTCAGCGTCGAAGATCTTCTTCTCGCCAACTACTACGTAAACGTCACCACCGAGCTTAGCAGCCTTCTTCTCGATTGCCTTGTAATCGATCTGCTTGCCGTCGATCTCGAAGATGATCTTTCCGAGCTTCTTAACCTTCTTAGCAGCTGCCTTCTTAGCAGGAGCTTTCTTTGCAGCGGGCTTCTTAGCAGCAGCCTTCTTAGCAGGTGCAGCCTTCTTTGCAGCGGGCTTAGCAGCAGCCTTCTTAGCGGGTGCAGCCTTCTTTGCAGCGGGCTTAGCAGCAGCCTTCTTAGCGGGTGCAGCTTTCTTTGCAGCGGGCTTCTTAGCAGCAGCCTTCTTAGCAGGTGCAGCCTTCTTTGCAGCGGGCTTAGCAGCAGCCTTCTTAGCAGGTGCAGCTTTCTTTGCAGCGGGCTTCTTAGCAGCAGCCTTCTTTGCAGCAGGTGCCTTCTTGTCGTCAACCTTAGCGACTACTTCAACTTTTTTCTCTTCTGCCATTAGTGTTTTCCTCCGTATGAAATAAGCATTGAGATTTGTTTTTTAACGTACTATAACCCCATACTACAAATCTTCTTAAAAAAGGTCAATAAATTATGTGTTAATAACAATCGAATTGATAATCTAAATGACTTAATTTATTAACTTTCATGTTGAATGGAAAATGTGCGAAATTGATTATTGCGTTGTTGTTTTTTCGAATTTCTATGTTGGGAAATACATAAAGAAATTGATGATGACCAACACTTTGATTTTCGATTGTTGCTTAATCAACAGATGACATAAACATTGATCATTGGATTAGTTCTTTCCTGATTGCATACTGTAGCCGTTAACACATCAACGGGTCATTTTTCTATCTCCCCTATATATTTGTGATGACGGGTTGTCTTTATGGCAACCCGTCGGTCTTTTGAAACAGAAAACGAAAGAGCATAAAGATTTTTCTGTTTATCAACAGCCTGGTTTTCACATGTTGTTTAAGCGACAAAACAGAGCATCATTACTGATTGTTTGAGGTGATTGCCGACGCGATAATGACACTATCAAATACAAAATCAGTCACAAAGGAGGACACGAAAATGACAAACGAAAAGATGAACTTTATGGAACTCGGAATGGATGATCTGGAGATCGTATCCGGTGGTACAGTAAGAGAGTTTGATGATCTCGTTTATGAGTTCGTACAGATTCCGGTATTGGCAGATCTCTGCGGCACAGCCGTTGGACATGTTCCCGGTGCAAACAACGTTGCAGCATATGCAGTTGAATTAGGTCTCGAAGATTATCTCGGCATCAAGGCTGATATCAGTCTCGGATTCTGCGGAACGGGAATCGGATCCGATCCCAACAAATATATTGAGATCTCAACAGGCAAGTCACTGTCTCATGCAGAGGTCATACAGAGAATCAGAAACTATAAAGGATGATCCGTCCGTCAATTTGGTTTTTAAAGGATGCGGGTAATCTGTTTTACGGATTACCCGTTCTTTATCAGGCTAAACAGTAGAGTTTGTCCCCTATTATCAGTTTTTCCCGCATGTTAATCTTTTATCGGTAGTAGGAATTGTCACGTGGGGAAAATTGAATATGAGAGCTTTGTATCCGGCAGCGCTGCATAACGCAGCGTAAGGGTTTTCAGGGCCATAAAATCCATGATCGATTTCGAAAAAACTGTTAGGTCCTGTATCTGAACCGGACAACTAATCGCGAATCTTGCAAGCTTGCAGATAGATCTCTCGAAGGAAGGACCCGCTTTACGGCGGGCCCTTCTTTCTAATTATGTGTTTTATTTCCGATGTCGGTTTAAAGTTGAATTAAAGTAGACGGTTTAAAGTTAAGTCATGCTACTTAACGGAGGTATGCTGAAAATGAAGAAACAGAAAATCCTAAAGATATTGTCTCTTGTAACTGCAGCTTCACTTGCACTGGTTTTCGCTGCGTGCAACGGAACTATAGATACAAGCACCTCATCTTCGGAAACTACAACTGCAGAGACTGTCTCTTCAACTTCTGAAGAGCATGTGGAATCACAAACGGAAACTTCCGAAACGCAAAAAGCGGTAATTACCGAAAGTGACATCACGATCAACGAAGATATAGAGAATTCTGCTGACGGTGAACACGCAATTGAAGTGAGTGGTGATACATCTTCTTATTCGAACATCCGGGTAACCAAAACAGGTGATTCCGATTCCGGTGACGAGGCTGATTTCTACGGAGACAATGCAGCGGTTTTCGCAACAGACGGTGCAACACTGACAATCGAAAACGCAATCGTTGATACAGATGGCAAACATGCCAATGGAGTCTTCTCCTATGGCGAAGGAACCACGGTTAACATAAGCGATTCCGTGATCACCACAAGCGGCAACTGCTCAGGCGGCCTCATGACCACCGGCGGCGGTACGATGAATGCTTCGAACCTGAATATCCATACGACAGGCAATTCTTCTGCTGCGATAAGATCTGACAGAGGCGGCGGAACGGTAAATGTAACAGGCGGATCTTATGTAACTGAAGGCAGAGGTTCACCGGTGATATATTCCACAGCGGATATCACAGTAAGTGATGCAACTCTGGAATCAACTGTATCAGAAGGCATCGTGGTAGAAGGTAAGAATTCCGTCACGTTAAATTATGTGAATCTGGTCGCAAACAACATCGAGAAGAATAGCGACAAATCGAGTGTGTATAAAGCGGTCATGATCTACCAGTCGATGTCAGGTGATGCAAGTGTCGGCATGGCAGAGTTCACCATGACGGGCGGCTCTCTGACGAATAATAACGGCGACATTTTCTATGTTAATAACACAACTGCAACGATCACTTTGGAAAATGCCAAGTTCGTAAATCTTGATGAGAGCGGCATATTCTTAAGAGCTGAAGCTGCGGGCTGGGGTTCGGAAGGGAAGAACGGCGGTAAAGTAAATCTCTATCTCAATTCCCAGATCCTTGAAGGTGATATCGCAGTCGATGAGATATCTGCTATTAATATGTATATAAAATCCGGTTCTGAATTCACCGGTGCCATCAATGCAGATAACGAAGGGGAAGTATATGTTGAGATCGAGTCAGGTTCAAAGTGGATACTTACGGGTGATTCCTACATAACATCCCTCACATGTGAGCCGGATGCAATAGACCTTAACGGATACACTCTTTATGTAAACGGCGTTGCTTATAATTCAGGTGCTTCTGAAGGTGAAGCAATTGTTTTATCTTCCGAGGAATCTTCAGGTGAACTTATCTAAGCTTTCTGATAGAATATGTTTATCTGCTTCATGACGGATTGCATTACCGATCTGATCTAGTCACAGGAACTATAAAGAAAGGGAGTTTTAATGTATGGGTTCAGTTGAAAAGACTTTCAAAAATGGTGAAGTGATTGTTAAAGAGGGCGATACGGGAAAAAGCTTTTTCCAGCTTGTTGACGGAAGCGCATACGTATATGCCGGTACAGGAAAAGATGATCAGATCAAGTTAGGTGTGATGGAAGCCGGCGAGTATTTCGGCGAGATGGCGATACTCAAGGCTTATCCGAGAAGTGCATCCGTAATCGCAAAGGGAACGGTAACTGTTATCGAGATCCCCGAGCATGAACTGAACAGTTATCTCGCTGAAGATCCCAACAGGATCCTCGAACTCATGAAACACCTCGGAAGAAGAATCCAGAACATGGCTAATGACTATAACGAGTCAAAGGCACTTCTTGAGCAGCTCAAGGCATCTGAAGCTGCAAAGCAGAATAAGAATCTTTTCTCCAAGATCAAGAAGCACATCGACATGTATCAGAACAACAAGAATAAGATGAATGAGCCCAGTGCTGATTCACTTGATTCTTCAACAGATGCTCTCGCTGATAACGGCAAGGGTAAGTTTAAGGATTACAGAAAGGGCATGATCGTCTTCAAGGAAGGCGCAATCGACAACAGCATGTATATCCTTCACAAGGGTTCTGTCGGCATGTATATAAATTACCGCACAAGAGAAGAAGAGAAGGTCGCAGAATACAATGCAGTTACTTTCTTCGGTGAGATGGGCATCATTTCCGATGAACCCAGAGGTGCTGCCGCAATCGTTGAGAATGACAACACACGCGTTGAGACCATCAGTGTTGAAGACCTTGAGACCATCTTCAAAGACAATCCCGAGAAGATCAATGCGATCCTCCGCCACATGTCTTACCGTCTGAGAAGGATCAACGTTGATTTCCTCAAGACATGTAAAGAGATCACGGATATTTACAACAAGAAGTAATAAACTGATTTAGATTTGTATTCAAATGGACTGCCTCATTGCGATGGGGCAGTCTTCTTATTTTTCGATGGATGTAAATTACGTACCTAAAAAGGAAAAACCGGATTTAGGTACGTAAAATACTTTTCGAAAACGCATGGTAAGCAACTACTTTACGTACCTGAAAGAGAAAAATGCAAAACAGGTACGTAAATATCTCTTTGATAGTCCCTGATTAGTGCTTACTTTACGTACCTGAGAGAGCAAAATGCTTTTTGGGTACGTAAAATCTCGAAAACCTTACCGCTGAAGAGCGTATCTTTACGTACCTATTTGAAGAAAACTGCGTTTAGGTACGTAATCGCATCGCGCCAAGGATCACTTTACTTACTGAAATTGGAAATCGCATTTTCAGTAAGTAAAATTCCGAGAAATAACGTCATGAAAGCGCGCATTTTACTTACTAAAATCGAAAAACTCTATTTTGGTAAGTAAAATCCCGAGAAGCAACGTCATGAAAGCGCGCATTTTACTTACTAAAATCGAAAAACTCTATTTTGGTAAGTAAAATCCCGAGAAGCAACGTCATGAAAGCGCGCATTTTACTTACTAAAATCGAAAAACTTGATTTTGGTAAGTAAAATCCTGAGAAGCATCATCATGAAAGCAAGTATTTTACTTACTAGAATCGAAAAACTTGATTTTGGTAAGTAAAATCCTGAGAAGCATCGTCATGAAAGCGCGTGTTTTACTTACTAGAATCGAAAAACTTGATTTTGGTAAGTAAAATCTCGAGAAGTGACGCCATATATGCAAGTATTTTACTTACTGAAATCCAAAAACTTATTTTCAGTAAGTAATTAGAAAAAAGGTTGCCTTTAGAAAAGACAACCTTTTCATCGATTAATCAAAAACCGGAGCGGTGCCGACATTGCACAGAACTCTCATGCCCTTGTACATCTTGATGTGCTGGATGCCGACGTATTCTTCGGTGTCAGATACTTCGATGACATGGATGTAAAGTGTGTACTTATCGTTGTTTTCAGTTACTATCGTGAATTTGTATTCTGTTGAGTGCGTTTTGTTTTCGACAGAAATACTCGTAGGTTCGAACCTGATGCTCTTTACATCACCTTCGATGTAGCTGCAGATCGTTTCTGCATCGTCATATTTGAGCGCTTCTCCCGAATAGCTTTCTTTAGAAAATAATTCGTAAAGCGCATCAGCATCGGTGTCATTCAATGCGGACTGTATGTGTGAAGGCATGGCTGCAATCTGGGCAGTATCAGCTGATGTGCTGCTGATGAGACCTGCCGTGACAGCAAACATTCCGAATGTGAAGCCGACTGATATGCCGCCGACCAGCATTATTGCGCCGCCTACGATTCCGCCGATCCTTCTTTTACCTTTGACTGTGCTGATAATGGAAAGAACCAGAAGTGTAACGCCGCCCGCGAAAAGAAGAAGTCCAACGACTCCGCCGATGATTCCGACCAGCATAACAGATTGTTGTGAAACCATATAAAATATCCCCCTTGTGTTATTCCACACAAGAGTATAGCAGAGTTTTACTTATAGAGTATCTATTACCGCGCCTGTCGTGCTCCCGGCAGTAATTATCTTTTGCCGCGCCTGTCGTGCTCTCTGTAGTAATCGCTCTTGTCTTTGTACATCATGGAGTCGATCTCGTTTACGATGCCTGATGTGCTTTCGGTGTGTGGATCAAAGAGTCTTCCGCCGATAGCCGCAGAGAGTTTATAGGGCTTTCCGGATGACTCGTTATATTCGTCGAGTTTTCTGTGAATGCGGTCTTTGTAATCGTCTATCGTGACGGGTTTAAAGACAGGGATTAGGATGATGAATTCATCGCCTGCAAATCTGATGACGAGGCCTTCGGAACCGATGACTTCCATGAGGGCTTTCGCAAAAGTGATGAGGGCCTGGTCACCTTCTTCGTGTGAGTATGTATCGTTGATGGATTTGAAATCGTTTAAGTCGAGCATCATGGCGATGAGCTTTTCGTTGCGCCTGTAATGACGGCGCTTTAAGATCTTGTCGAGCTCGTAGCGGTTATAAACGCCCGTGAGTTTGTCGATGTAGATGCACTCATTCTGAAGAGCGATCGTGATGGCGGCGAACGCTAATGCAAAGCTGATGGGCAGGAGTGAGATGCCGTATATCTTCATCTGGACGATGTTGCCGATGAGAACAGGTGCCAGGAACTCCATGACAGGGAAGTAACGAAGAGACGGGTTCCTGAGTTTGGCGATCATGTAGTAGGTGTATCCGTAGAAGACCAGCACGAAGCCGAGGATTACGAACAGGATGTAGTAATCGCCTCTGTGGTATGTGTTGGAGCTGTCGATCTCAAATACGATGGGCTCAAACAGATTGACGATGAGGAGTACCATCTCGATGACGCTTAAGACCCAGAAAAGGATCATGTGAAGACCTTTTGTCTTGCGGTCGATATGCATCAGAATAAGGTAGATGATCCCGATGCCGACGAACAGGTTGTACATATAAAGATATGTATCGCCGATCATGAGGATGGTGTGGTAGCCGCGTCCCGGCATGCCGTCACACTGGAAGACATAGATGTCTGCAACGCAATTGAACATTGAGATGGCAAGGAGTGCCATCATGAGACGGCTCTCGGTCTTACGGCCCGGCAGACTCCAGCCTCTCGTTATCATTATGATGACGAGGATCGCTATGCCGACCAGATCGGTAACATAAACGGATTGCATGTTGATTGCAGTTTCCATAACCTGTTATCACTTTAAAGATCTTGCCCCTGAGTTCTTATCTAGATTATATCTATTCAAATTTAAATTAGATTTTTATGCTGTAAACAAAATAAAAACTTATAGACAGATTTGGTAAATGGCGGCCCGTAATGTGGCGCTATTATGTCTGGTGAATATCAAATACCAATTTTTCGCCATCAAATACGGCGTAGTATACATTGACCATCTTAATATAATCTTTCTCAAACTGTTTGCATGAATACCAAGGTCCTTTGCCGAGCGATGAAGCATCGACTTCGCCGAATTCGAATTCGGGCGCATCAGTTTCTTCCCACTCATAAGCTGCCATCAGTCTTTCTGCTTCGTCGTCAGTTAAATAGATGATGCCTCTGTATTCATACTCTGTAGGTCCGATGGAAAAACCGCCCCAGTCAGCGTACACTTCCTCAATGTCGAAATCGTCGTACTCTTTGATATCAGGGAAGTAGCGTTCGATAATGCTATCGTTCTCAACGGGGTTAATGACCGTCTTGGCTTCTCTCTGGCCGCGGTCTGCAGTGTCACGGTCTGTTGCATCAAGTCCTGTGCGGTCGCGTGAATCTCTTGAGCGTGCGCAGGAAGAGATCATTGAAGTTGAAGCTGCCAGGATGAGTGCAACGGCAATGCCTTTTAATACAATGTTTGTTCTTTTCATGATCTTTAATCTATCCTTTCGAAAAGATATCCCGGCCAAATAATATATTATTTTGCTGAATAGTTAACGGTAACGCGGCTGACTGCCACGATATTGCCTGTATTTCTTAATATAATTGATGCGGTTTTCCGAAAGAGTATCCGAAGTTGTTTCTTAGAGCTTGAGTTCTTTATAGAGTTCCGGATAGCCTTCTCTTAAGGCAATGTTGAACTGACCTCTGATGATGCCGATCTGGGTGAGATAGCTGCCCAAGAAAATAATTGCGACGATTCCGAGGTATCCTAAGATCCAGCCTAAAAGATGTTGCTGCATTTCCAGTGAATTGTATATCATGTAGCCGAAAAGACCGCCGATGAAAACGGCAATTATAGCTGCTATGATCATCGTGAACTTAAAATCCTTCTTCTGTGATGCCTTGAGATTGGCGCTCAATTCTCTCAGATTCTTCTCAGGGAATTTTCCGGTTGAGATCGCATCCTGAACGTTGTTGTTTAATGTCTTGAAACTTATTACTGCCATTTCCGTTACCCCACAGATTTTTTTCGAACACCGACATTATATCGTATATGCCTGTGTTGTTGGATATTGGTATTTCTATCTGTAATGCTAAATATATCACATCAGTTTTATCAACAATATGGAATCCGGAGACACGATCCACGAGTATGTTCTTGCCATGACAGAAGAGGTCAATTCGATCTTCGGAGACCCCACAATGGATTATCCTCTCACAGATGAGAACACTACCATCGAGTTTTACGACCACGATCTTGATCCAAATATCGTAGTCTCCGTCGGAGGTTATTACACACCAACTTACAACAGCCTCTGGTTCTCACTTGATGATTATGATCTGGATTGATAATTGAATTAATGATTCAGCAAAGGTTGTCTCAAAATGTGATGAGATGGTCCCTGATTATTTGATATGGGTTAAGCGGGATCAGAGGGTTGCCCACAGATTTTCGAAAAGATGTAGCAGTGAGTCTTTTTGAGTTTAAAAATCACAGTAAAAGTCACAGTACACCATGACGGTTACTGTGATTTTTTCGTGCCGTTATCAAAAAATCACGCTAGAAGTCACAGTGCACCCTGACGGTTACTGTGATTTTTCTGCGATATGAGAACAAAGATTCCGAAAAAAACTACGGCATTTTGAGACAACGCCTTTTATATTTTGGGCCTGAGCGGGCGTTCTGCAATTGTTGGCTAAAAAAATGGCCAACAGTTGCATAAATCGGTCTTTTTGTGCAATTGTTGCGGTTAAAAATGTGGAACAATTGCACACGGCAGGTTTTGACGGAAATGTCGGTGATTTTGCTTGCATTCGTCGGGCAAACCGTCGGCAGCGCATTTTCGCCGGGCGAAAAAACTAATACTTAAAACGAGCAGTAAGGAAGTGATCTTTCTGAACATAATTTATCCCCTTTTATATGCAGAAAACAATCAAACGGAACGACCTGTTACTTACCTGTAAGAATAGGTTAGCATGCTCCATTTCGATGAGACAGAGGACAAATTATGAGGATAATACCTTCAAAGTTCAGAAGATCAGATCAGGCTGTGATTTTTCGAAGTGTCACCTTTGTAACTGACGTTTAGTGACTTGATGGTATCGTCATCAGTCATGTAAAGGCGGTACTCAACATTATAGTTGCTTATGACCTCGTCTCTGTCGTATTTGGAATCACAGTAAAAAATGCTGATCGAATAAGGATGAGGTTCATCTTCTACAAGATCAAGGATGAATTCCTTCATCTCATTCTCGGAAGGGATCTGCGATTCATCGTCGTAGTACAGGAATAAGAAGCAATCGTATTCCATGTATTTGTCGATGAATTTCTCGGCGCTGATATCTTTTACGGGATAGAGCAGTTCTTTTCTGTTCATTTGGGAATATGCGGAGACTTCATAATCTGAGCAGGGAAAACGACCGGAGAAAATGCGTTCCCATTCTTCGCGCAATTCATCATTATATTTAAAAGCGAGATAATTGCTGACGAGTTTGCCGTCACGCTCGCTGACGATTATGCCATCGGTTTTATATTTTTTTGAATGTACCTGTATGCGGTCGTAATCGACGATAACAATAGATGAAGATGGATGTCCGACGTATTCGAAAGTATCTTCCGGAAATGCATCTTCCATCTCGTCTACCCATTTCTTCTGCTTGGCACTTTGGGAAGGAGTGCATGATGCGAGAAGGAAGCCTGCTGCGAGAACCGCTGCGATTGCTGATATTGCCTTTGATCTTTTCATTTGGTTTCCTTTGCCAGATATTCCCTGGCCTTTTCGACGACTTCGATCGTACCGGGTGACAGGTTGTCGGGAAGGGCATCGATGGGGAAGAAGGCCTGTTCGATGACCTCTTCTTCCTGCACCTTCATCTCGCCCTTAAAGTCGAAGCAGATGTATATGATGCCTGCAAAATAAACTTTATCCTGATTGGGATATTCGTAGTAAGTGTCCTTGCCGGACCTGATCATGAGGAGCTCCAAGTCGCCGCACAAAAGGCCGGTCTCTTCCTCAGTCTCTCTTCTGGCGCACTCTTCAAAACTCTCTGCGAGCTCCATCGATCCGGCCGGGTATGCCCAGTAGCCGTTGTCGGCGCGTCTTCCCAGAAGGATCTCTTTCTTATCGTTTACAAGGACAACGCCCGCACCCGTAAGGATGATGGGATCGTGCCCGAGCTTTTTCCTGATGTCGAAAATATACCCCATATGAATTCCTCTTAAGTCTACTTTCTGATACCTCATTTTACCTTATAAGTTTGCAAGTTCCAAAGTTATAATATAACAAGCAAATATAAGGAGATGTCCTCATGATACCTGACCTTAACCAGCCCGTCGAAAATCCGAAGCTTAAAGCACTTTTGAATAAAAGGGCTACAGCGCCGCAGGAAGCCCAGCTCGATGTAGTAAATGAGATCGCCGAAGAGATCGCGATGAATGCGCACTTTCTGGCCGTAGTAAACTTCGGAGGTTCCCCTGTGCAGAATAACTCTGATGGTACTGCGCTGTTCCCTGAGGGTGCTACGATGTCTTTCCCGGGCTTAAGCCTTAAGGACGGAAGTTCATGCCTGCCTCGTATTATTAGATTTGTAGTTTTTATAGACCCTCATCAAGGTCTTATAATGCTCACAGACGCTGTGGATTAGTCTATGCCTCCTAACGCTTTGACGTTTTAAGAAAGGCAATAACCACAG